>JADMIO010814508.1_pt1 | contig 55517 bp, 44 predicted proteins | sample 8958161 | NCBI WGS metagenome assembly JADMIO01 (sample SAMN16585339, study PRJNA669376) | soil metagenome | isolation source: Crop rotation soil | place: USA: Cullars Rotation, Alabama | collected 2011
CCGCGACTTCAAGTCACGTGAATTCCAAGCTTCGGATCCCACTGTGCTGGAAAGAATTTCGCAAGGCTTGAGTGAGCCAAATGATTTCATTCTGCGAGAGGCCGTTGAGATAGGTGGCCATCAGCCACGCAGCCACTTGATAATCGGCAATGCTCTGATCGCTTAAGCCTTTCACCAGAAGATCGATATCGTTCTGGCTCATCTCTTTTTTTTGTTGCTTGATGCGAATCAGGTCGGTTGCAGTTTTAAGCTCGCTCATGGCAGCCCAACCGCATTCCAAATGCTCTCGGTCTGCGAATAGCAAGCAAGTTTTTTCGCGGAGTCCGTAAGGCCCATGGCTTCGAGCGTGAGTCGGGCGATGTGGCCATAGTTTTGCAATAGTCCCAAATTAAGCGGAGCAATTTTTTTAGATTTAGACCACACAAAGAGTGGCACATTTTCTCGGGTGTGGTCGGTGCCCGAATGAGTGGGATCGTTGCCATGATCGGCCGTGATGATCACCAAATCTTTTTCATCCACTAAGTTTTCTAGTTCCGGAAGATGCTCGTCAAATCGCATGATGCATTCGGCGTAGCCTTGGGGATTGCGGCGATGACCAAAATTTTGATCGAAGTCGATGAGATTGGCAAAAATGAGCCCACTTTTCCCAGAGGTTTTTTTCAGAAAATCTAGAATAGCGGCAAACGATGTTTCGTTGTTGGTCGTCGGATTGCTCAGGGTCACTGAGCGCTCGGCGAAAATGTCTTTGATTTTTCCCACCCCGGCCACAAAGCATTTTTCTTCTACAAGCAAATCAAGAAGATGATTCTTGGTGGGCACCATGCTGAAATCTTTTCGATGCTCGGTACGCTTGAAATTGGATTTAGAATTGCCCACAAAAGGCCGAGCAATCACTCGCCCCACATGATAATCATTGAGCATTTCTCGCGCAGTTCGACAAAGTGCATAGAGTCGCTCCAAACCAAAAGTTTCCTCTGAGCAAGCAATCTGCATCACGCTGTCGGCCGAAGTGTAGATGATGGGCTTTCCGCTTTGCCGATGCGCATCTCCATATTCTTCTATAACAGCAGTTCCCGACGCAGTTTTGTTGGCAAGCCAGCCGGGTAGCTGATGCAACTTGCAGAGTTTTTGTAAAAGATTATCGGGAAAACCTTTGGGAAAATAAGAAAAATCTTGTTCCATTCGGCAGCCGGCAATTTCCCAGTGCCCCGTGGTGGTGTCTTTGCCGGGCGAGCTTTCGATCAAAATTCCGTGCGCGGCTTGAGGTGCGGGCGTGGAACTTTTGCGTAGAGAAGGAAGGAGCTCCGTGAGTCCCCAGCGCGAGAGATTGGGCACACGAAAGTTAAAATTTGCCGCCTTAGCCCATCGGGCGATGTTACCCAAGGTGTCGCTGTTTTCGTCGCCGAAGCGTGCGGCATCTGGCGCAGCACCGATACCCACAGAATCGAGCACTATCAAAATTACGCGATTAAATTTCATAGGCCGCCTATCTCTCCTAAAATTTTCACCGTCGACGAAGTGCCAAGTCGAGTGGCACCGGCCGCAATGAAAGCTTCGGCTTGCTTGAAATCTTTGATGCCGCCACTGGCTTTCACTCCCATTTGCGGAACCGAAGAGGCCCACATGATTTTTACTGCTTCCAGAGTGGCGCCCGAGCCAGAAAATCCTGTGGATGTTTTCACGAAATTTGCGCCGGCCGCTTTAGCGGCGGCACAGGATTTTTCAATTTGCGAATTGTTCAAATATGAAATTTCCAAAATAACTTTCAGAGGAATTTTTCCGCAGACTTTTTTTACCAATCCAATATCTTCCTCAACCTTTTTCCAGTGACCATCGAGCGCAGCGCCGATATCGATCACCATGTCGATTTCCCGGGCTCCCGCTTCAATGGCACTTTTTGCTGTGAATGCTTTGCTCTGCGATCCATCTGCGCCGAGCGGAAAACCCACGACTGTTATGGGGAGCACCCCACTGCCCTGCAAAAGCTCTCCGCAGAGAGGAATCCAAGTCGGGTTCACGCAAACCGAATAAACTTCATACTGCTTAGCTTCCGCGCAAAGCGTACGTATGTCGGCTTCCGTAGCGTTGGCGCGCAGAAGCGTGTGGTCGATATACTTAGCGAAGTTTTTTACGCTTATTTTTGACATCGTTCCCTATATTAATGAATACATGTAAAAAGACATGCCCATCAACTTCAATTTTGCCCTTATCAGCGGCTTTGTGAGCTTTTTTATCGTGGTTGCCATGGTGCCTTTCATTATTCGGCAAGCTCTCAAACGCGGTTGGGTGGATGCTCCCGGAGAGCGCAAGGTGCACACCACGCCCATACCCCGACTTGGGGGTGTGGCAATTTTCATCGCCACCTGGAGTGGCTACCTATTTTATCTCTGGCTAGCGCACGGTCTAGAAGAAAATGCGGTGTTGGGAAGCATTCGGGTCTTCATGGGTCCTTCGCTGCTGATTTTTCTACTGGGAGTTTATGATGATTTAAAGGGGGCCAATGCCATCAAGAAAATCGGGGTTCAAGTTGTGGCAGGTCTCTGGGCCATCTATGCGGGGGCTAATTCACCTTATGCCTTTAATCCTTTCATGGGGCAAATCGTGGAGCTCAGCGGCTTTTGGATTTGGTTTTTTGCGCTCTTTTGGATCGTTTTTATTACCAATGCGGTCAATCTCATCGATGGTTTGGATGGTTTAGCCACGGGAGTTTCTTTAATCACTCTTCTCAGCGTTTTTTTCATCACCCAGGCGCTTGGGCTCAACAATGTGGCATATTTGTGTCTAAGTATGGCGGGCGCTTGCGCGGGATTTTTGATCTATAATTTTGCCCCCGCGCGAATTTTTTTGGGCGACAGCGGGTCGCTTTTTCTGGGCTTTATGCTCGCCTGCATTTCACTTGCGGCCAATGTCAAACGCTCCGCAGCGATTGTGCTTTTTGGTCCGCCACTGATCCTTGCGTTGCCAATTTTAGATGCGCTAGCCGCGGTTTTGCGTCGCTTTTTTATTTCCAAAGCGGAAATCCATCGAAAATACTCGCCGGATAAGGCGCTCAAGAAATGGGAGCGGATGAAACTGCGTTTTGGCGAAATTTTTAAAGCGGACCAACAGCATATTCACCACATTTTGATCAAAGTGGGTTTGACTCCCAAGGGTGCCGTTCTGGTGATGTATATTGTCACCTTGGTTTTGGGGGTTACGGCCTATCGCAGCACGCTCTACGATGCTCTTGCGAGCACTTTAATAGTCTTCTTAAGTCTATCTTTAGCGCTGCATTGGTTGCGCCGAAAGCTTCGACGATCTAAATTATAGTTATGAAAAAATTTCTCAGCATGGTGTTGGTGGCTTTGATGAGTTTAGTGTGGGTGTGTCAACCTTGCGTGGCTCAAAGTTCAGCTTCAGCTGGTTCCAGTGGCGGCGATAGCAAAGATGAGAATCCTTTTGATGCCAAGGAAGCCTTTGGTACGATTTTGGTTGCAGGGCTCGTGGGCGGTATCTTGGGTATTTCAACTCTGTCGTTTTATGATCAACCCAACAAACATGTGAAAAACGTCACCTACGGTGCGGGTCTCGGGATGATCGGTGCGGCTCTTTATATGACGTTGAGTATCGCCTCCAGCTCTAACGTAAACGGGTCCAAAGAAGGATCTGCTGCACAGTTAGAAGATTCCAAAAAACTACTTCTTGCCCCAACTCTTGGTCCACAAACCGTTGGTTTGATGCTTAATTATAAATTTTGATAAAATTTTTAGGATTCTATGCAAAACAAATGGTACCTTTCTCAGAAGTATAAAAAAATTGGTGGAGTTTGTTCTGGTCTGGCTTTGTATAAAAACTGGCCAGTGTCGTTGGTGCGGCTTGCGGCGATTGGCTTGTCGTTTCTTACGGGTATAGTTTTTTTGGCCTACCTTGCCGCCTGGATACTCGTGCCTTCGAGTGAAGAAAATCCAAGCTACGATGAGCAAAATTTACGGGGCGAAGTATTCTTGCGCGAGCGCGATGGCGCAATTTTCGCGGGCATTTGCGCCGCCTTAGCCAAACATTTCGATTGGGATGTGGCAGTCATAAGAATCATCATGCTCGTGCTCGCCCTGGCCGGCGGCGGCCTAGGCCTAGCCTACATCGTGGCCTGGTTCATCCTCCCCCGCACCGAAAAAAAACCCGAACTGCTAGACTCCACTTACTAAAAAAGGTGCCAAGGGCCTGTTGATATTTGTGCGTCATACGAGAATTATTTAAACGGTGATTTGTGACGCTAACGGTGACGGAGCCGGTAGCAGGTCAGTGAACAGGGAAAAAATCCTCTTTACACTCAGTATTTTCACTGCTTTCTGACCTGTCACCGGCTCCGTCACCGTTAGCGTCACCTCAGTCGATAATGCTGCAAATTTTTGAAAGAGAATCAAACTCACTCTTCGTTTCTTGATCCAGAAACGCTAGGAAATTTCATCACATAACGCGCAATTATCAACAGGCCCTTGACACCTTTTTTATCTCGGATAGCTTAGCGGGCTATGGAGAAAGCGATGAAAATTTTAGCGAGTGTTTTGTTGTTTTTCAGTTTTGTTTTTTGGGGACAGGCCAATGCGGCGGGTGAGCATGAGCTCAGTGGTGATGTGAGCGGGATTTTTGTGGGGGGTACTAAATATGGCCCGAAAAATGCAAAAAAAACCTATCCTTGGAGAGTTAAAATTGAAAGCAATTATGCTTACGCGTTTACAGATTACTTTGAGGGTGGTGTTTCCCTAAGCTTTGACAAAGTTCGCAGCATGGATATCAATTATGCGGCGGGAGTTTTGATTCGTTTCAATTTTGCGGGTGAAAGTTTAGCCGACAAATATTTTGTTGATGCCGTTCTTGGTTTTGCCGACGATGGTATCAGCGAGTCAAGCAGCGGATCCTTTGGTTTTGGTAAAAGATTTAAAATCACTGAAAACGTTTCCTATATTCCCAATATCGGTATTGCGAAAGTTTTTGAAAAACAAACTCCACTTACTTATTACATCCACTTTCTCGCCTTCACTTGGATTTTCTAAAATTTTTGCAAGGCTTTGACGAAATCTAAATTTTCGTGAGCACTTCTAAACCATTTTGGGTGATGGCTATCGTATGTTCAAATTGTGAGGAGAGTTTCCGATCTTTAGTTTCCACTGTCCAGTTGTCGTCGAGAAGAACAATATCAGCCTTGCCGGCGTTGACCATGGGCTCAATTGTGAAAACCATGCCTTCTTTAATCTGCGGGCCACTGCCTTTTTTGCCAAAATGTGGCACATGGGGGTCTTCGTGGAAATTTTTCCCAATTCCATGGCCGCCATATTCACGCACTATAGAATAGCCTGCGCTTTCCACAAATTTTTGAATGGCCGCTCCGATGTCGCCGATGTGGGTAGCGGTTTTAGCAGTTTCGATGCCAACCCAAAGAGCCTCTTCGGAAATTTTTAAGAGATCGCGCGCGGCTCGCGAAGTTTTCCCCACGCCATAAGTGCGGCAAGTGTCGCCATGAAAGCCATTAAGGTATGCGCTCACATCGACACCCACAATATCGCCTTCGCGCAGGCGGTAGCTTCCAGGAATTCCGTGGCACACAACTTGGTTAACCGATGTGCAGATACTTTTGGGAAAACCTTTGTAATTAAGCGGGCTCGGGATGGCTTTATGCTCAACAATAAAATCATGGCAGAGAGTATTGAGCTCATCGGTGGAAACTCCGGGACGCACATACTCACTGATGAAATCCATCAATGAGGCGACCAGTTTGCAGGCGGGTCGCATGCTTTCAATTTCTTGTGGAGTTTTATAAACAATCATAGTTTCACCGTTTAAAAGAAAAGCACCTTAATACTCCTCACGAAGCATGTCATCCGTGCTCGAATCCTCCTCTTCGGTGTTGGCGGGCACTCCGCTGCTGGACGCGGGGTTTTGTGAATCGCCGATATGATTATTGCCTGTAATAATTATGGTTTTGTTGGGAGTGGTGGTATCGCCGGGGGCGTTGCTTGAGGCCGTATTTTGCGTGTTGGGAAGCGGTTTCTGCCCGGGAGCAGTGCCGTCGATGTAGAATTCGCTCATTCTTTTGCGGGTTTTTTCTCGGGGCAGATCTCCGGTTTCTGCATCAATGCTCAGCTGCACAATTCCCTCAGGCATGGTGAAATTTTCTACCGGCATATTTTCAGTGGCTGCTTTCATGTAGGAGAGCCAAATGGGGAGCGCGGCAACTGTGCCTGTTTCATTGCGTCCAATCGGTCGATCTTCATCAAAGCCCACCCAAACACCGGTGAGAATTTTGGTGGTGTAGCCCAAAAAAAGTGCGTCGGTGTAGTCATTGGTGGTTCCGGTTTTTCCCGCCACCGGGCGCTTGAGCGACTGGGCATCGACAGCCGTACCAAATTCCACCACGGATTGCAGTAGGCTTGTCATCAGATAAGCCACTTTAGGATCGAGAACTTGTTCGTCGGCAGGAATTTCATGTTGCTCTAAAATATCGCCATTGCGATCCTCGATTTTTTCAATGAAGTAGGTGTGCAGTTTCTTTCCTTGATTGGCATACACACCCCAAGCGTGCATAAGTTCTTCAAGCGAGAGGCCCGAGCTTCCTAGAGCGAGCGAAAGATCGCCGTGCAATGGAGTGGTGATACCCAATCGCTGCGCGAACTCAAGCACTTTTTTTACTCCTAAAAATTGGAGAAGTTTGATGGTAGGGATATTTCTGGAGAGAGCTAGGGCATTGCGCAGGCGAGTGTCGCCATAAAATTTTTCGCCATAGTTGCTGGGTTTCCAGGTTTTCTCAAATTCATCTTTTTCATTCTGGCTGCTGTAGATCAGCGGCGAATCCACGATGACAGTCGAGGGAGTGAGTCCGCTCGCGAGTGCTGCACCATAAACGATGGGTTTAAAAGTTGAGCCAGGTTGACGGGCGGCTTGAGTGGCTCGGTTGAATTCGGATTTGGTGGTAAAAAAATCGTATCCGCCCACCATCGAGAGCATCGCTCCGCTGGGCACGTCAAAGCTCAGCAGTGCACCTTGCACCATGGGTTTTTGCTCAAGCAAATAACTCACGCTGGTGTCGGTGATTTTTTTAGGGGTCACATGGATAACGTTTCCGGTTTTGAGTTCAGCATAAGGTGAGCGTATGATTTTTTTTGCGTAGATTTCTTCGGGGTTGGCAAACTGAGCCCATTGATAATCTTTGGGAAGGATTTCTCCTTTGCGATTCCCTACCTGCACAAGCAAAGCTCTATTTTTTTCATTTTTACCCATCACCACAGCTTCATAAATTTCCTCTTCTTTAATGGGAGTGGATTCTTCGACTTTGACAGGAAGCGAGAGCACTCCTTCGGGTTCTAAAATTTTGTAGTCATAGCGGGTTTCCACCAGGCGTTGATGTTGTTTTTCCAAAAACGCTTTGCGTTCGCGTTCTGTGCTTAGGAAAATTTCCGGCGCGCGTAGGCCCATGCGCTTGTCCACATTTTCTAAACCTTTATTGAGCGAACTCTGGGCCGTCAATTGTTTCTGAGTGTCGAGTGTGGTGTAGACTTTTAGTCCTCCAGTATAAAGCGCCTCAGTGCCATATTTTTTTTGAATGTAGCGCCTCACGTATTCGGCAAAATAAGGCACTTCGGTTTCCTGCTGAAATTTCGCGTTGTGGATTTGCAATGGAGCGCGGAGCGCTTCTTCGTATTCCGCGGGAGATATTTTTTTCACTTCTAAAAGTCGGCGAAGTACGTAGCGTTGTTTGGAGCGAGCGCCTTTAGGATTGACGGCGGGATTGTCTCGCGAAGGGGCGCGAGGAAGTCCGGCAAGAATAGCTACTTCGGGGAGTGTGAGTTCCTGTGCACTCTTGCCAAAATAAGTTTTGGCGGCGGACTCCACTCCGTAAGCGCCCTGGCCTAAAAAAATCTGATTGAGGTAGAGATTGAGAATTTTTTCCTTAGGAAATTTGCTTTCAATCTCAAAAGCCAAAAGCATTTCTTTTGCCTTCCGCAAAAGCGATTTTTCAGGACTGAGAAAAAATGTCTTTGCCACTTGCTGGGTGATCGTGGATCCACCCTGCACGGTCTTCCCGGCTTGAAAATTTTTCACCGCCGCTCTTAGGATTGTAAGGGGGTTGATTCCACTGTGTTCAAAAAATTCATCATCTTCTGCAGCCACGAAAGCGTCTTTTACCAACTGAGGCATAGTTTCTACTGTGACCACCACTCGATTTTCCTTCGAGTAGCGAACGATGGGTTTATTGTCGCGATCGAGAATCACCGTCACCAAGTTGGGCTCATAATTTTCTAAAGTTGACACGTTGGGAAGGCCTTTGCGCAAATACCAATAGCCCGCGCTAAAGACAGAAAGAAAAAGCAGAAAACCAGAAGCTAAAACGTAGAACATTTTTTTTGATCGCGACATAGAAGCTTCATTTTATCGTTTTGTCCGGGGGAGCGATAGCATTAAGAAGGCCTCCAACTTCCGCTAGCCCATCGAGTCATTTGACGGAACTTCTGCGGCATAGGCCTGCAAAAACTCAGTGAAAACAGTGGGAGGATTTCATGCGAGCGTGTAACATAAATCGCATGAAAAAAATTCTTATTATTTTAGTGTCGATCTTAGCGTTGCTCGTTCTGATTATTGCCATGATTCCTTTGTTTGTGAGTGTGGATAATTTTCGCCCACAAATTCAAAAACAGCTGGAGGCGAAATTGCGCGGCCGAGTGGAACTAGGCAAGCTTTCGCTACACACCTTCCCTGCCATCACATTGGGTATAGATGGCGTGAATGCCTTTGCCCCGGCTCCTTTTGATAAGGAAAAATTGGCAGAAATTAAAAAAATCGAAGTGAAGATTCCGCTTTATGCCCTGCTGGTGGCTCCGCGTCTGAGTATTTTGATCAATGAACCCGTTATTCGTTTGGTGAACGCCCAGAATAAAAGCAATCTTTCGGAATTTCTTCCCTCGCCGGAACAAGCCGCTGCCAACGAAAAAGCGACTGCTCCCGCAAAGGACAGCAGCGGAGCTCCGGGCGGCGATCCATTGGCGGGCCTGCCTAGCTTTTTACGAGCCCGGATTGAGGCCGCCAAAATTTCCTTGATTTTGGAAAAAGCCTTGGTGAGTATCTACACCCTCGGCGCTGAGAAAAAAGAACACACCACCGTGAAAGATCTTGATCTTAGTTTTAGCAATATCGGCTTTCATTCTCCCATGCAGATTTCTCTCAAAACTATTTTGGATTACGCCGCGCCAAATCTGGTCGCGCGCGGACCGATTTCGGTCGACGGTGATCTCACTTTAACGCCCCAAGGTGCGGAGTATCTGATGGACTTTAATCTCAACAATGATCTTTCCGCGCTCGATATCACTATGGGAAGTTTATTTGCCAAAGCCAAAGGTGTGGCGCTCTCAGTGCATACCAAAGGACATCTGAGAAAATACGACGATATGGATGCTGAGCTTGAAAGCTTTGTTTTCCGCTTCGCTGATCTTGAAGTGCAATCGAAATTGAAGGCGATCAAAGCTTTAAGCGAGAGCGAATCGAATATAAATTTCGAAGTGTCGAGCAATAAACTTAATTTGGCTTCGCTGGAAAAATTTGTGCCTATGGTAGCGGCTTACAAGTTGAAGGGTAATTTTTCTCTCGCCGGCAAGGCCCATGGCTCTATGAAAAATCCTAATTTTGATTTTGCGCTAAATTTGGAGAATGTGGCCGGACAAACCCCTCAACTCGCCATTCCACTTGCTGATTTAGATGGTAAAATTCAGATTTCAGGGAATTTGGAAAATCCGCTTATAAATGTGAACCCATTTAAAATGAAAATGGGAAGTTCCGATCTCAATTTGAAGGCGCTGTTGAAGGGGATTGAAGCGCCCGATCTGAATTTGGAGATCAGCTCCAACCGATTCAATGTGGACGAAATGTTGGGCACCCAAAGCAGTGCAGCTGCACAAAAAACTGCCACCCAAAATACTTCCGCATCTACAACTCCCGAGCCCACCAATAGTGCTCCGCTTGACGATACTTTAGATAAAATGGCTCCGGAACTGGAAAAAAGCCTAGCCAATCCCATGCTCGATAAAATTAAAGCCAATGTGAAAATTTCGGCGCACTCCATGCGTATGGTGGAAGGCGAATTTAAAAACGCCAAGCTCAACCTCGATTACAAATCGCGTCTGCTCACGGTCAGCAATACAGGTATAGATGCCTATAAGGGGAATTTACTCCTCCAAGCTAAATTTGGCTTAAATCCCAAGGCTCCCAGCTATGAAATCAGCAGCAAATTGCAAAATGTTTCTATCGGTGAGGCTATTAAGGTTCATATGCCCAGCTGGAAAAATGAACTTTCCGGCAATCTTAATGGACAATTTAATCTCAGCGGGAAAGGTTTGCGCAAAAAGCAACTTGAGGAAAATTTACGCGGCGGCCTCAACGGAGATCTTAAAAATGGCCGCACAAGTATTCCTGTCGTAAAGCTCATCTCCGGGGTGCTAGAAAAGCTGCCTAAAAAAGTACAAAATCCTGCGGCTGATAAAGCCAAGGATCAAGTTTTCAATGGAGAATTCAAAACCATGCTGCTCAACACCACTATCGTTGGTCGCGTGGTGAAAATCGACAAAACCGATATCGCCTTTGCTGCGGAAAAATCTGGTTTAGGTGAGATCAAGTTTTTAGGAAATGGTTCAGTTACATTTGACCGAATGATGGATTTCACTGGCACAGCCTTTTTGTCTCCCAGCGTGGTGCCTATCAAGGAACTTAAAGGCCCCAGCGGCCAGATTGAAATCCCATTGAAGTTCAAGGGTCCAATGGACAATCCTTCGCCAGATATTGGCTACTCGGTTGGAATACTTGCTCCACGCATGCTCAAGAACTTTGCGCAATCCGATGAGGGCAAAAAGGTGATCAATAAAGCCAGTGATGAATTGCAAAAGCAAATTCAAAAACAAAATCTTCCCGCTCCGGCACAAAAAGCCATTGACGATCTACGGAAGAAATTTAAGTTTTAAAGTAGTTGGGATTTTGGGTTGGGAGCTGGTAATTTAAAGGACAGTTTTTAAAGTCTCTTGCGTCTCGGACTGGACTTTAAACTTCAAACTGTACTTCCAATTCTCAACTTCTAACTCAAACTCTCAACTGATTTAAAACGAAGTGATTTCTTGATTCAATTCTTCCTCAATCTGCCATTTTTTATAAATTGGCCAAAGCGCTTTAAGCAAGGGAGCTGAGCGTTCTGCGAAGGCCGTGATTTTTTTCAGCCCTCGTGGCGATTGAATGTCGGCATTCTCCAGTTTTTCGCTCACCACCCAACTTTTAAGCTTAAGCAGTGCCATTAGTTTTTCGTCGGTCACATGTTCAAATCCCCGAGGAGGACGCTTGAGCACATCTTGATCGGAAAATTTGATTTTATTTTTGTCTAACTGTTTTAAGAGATTTTTGGCTTGGGTAGAATTTTTCATCACCCAATTGCGTATTTGGTTGAGAAGTTTGGTGTCGGGCTGCCAGATGCCGCTCGCGACAAAGCTAGCATTGGGCTGCAAATGAATATAAAGCACCGCATTTTCCTTGCGCGATCCGCTGAGTGAAAAAACAATGCCATTGTAGGTTTTAAAAGGAGATTTGTCGGAGCTAAAGCGAATATCTCGATAGATTCGGAAAAGGGGTGTTTTTTCCGTGTTTTTGATGCCCAATTTTTTAAGCGTTTTTTCTTGATTAAGCTTATTCACAAAATATTTGACAGGTTCGACAACGGATTTCTCGTAGCGTGTTTTATTTTTTTCAAACCAAGCGCGCTTATTGTTTTTTTTGATGTCATTGAAAAATTTTAAGGTTTCAGGGGGAAAGGCTCTAAATTCGCTCATAGAGCAAATCCATCACCACTTGTTGAAGCAATCAAATCTTTGTTTGCCGGATTCCACGTAATAGGTCCATTTATCTAAAGCGCGCTGATTGCCTTCAGCACAAACTTCTTTGTCGTTGCGAAACACAAGATCTAGCGAATTGAAGAATTTACTATAAGAAAAATAACCGGACTTATAAATATACTGTGGTCCAAACCAGGCGAGGGTGATGGGCAATTGAATTTCGAGCCAATCTTTGACTGGCGCAAAGCTAAAGTGAAATTTTTCAATTAAGCTTGGCGCCTCGGTGCTGTAACTGCGAAAGCGAGAGCTTTTATAGATGGCGGGAATGCTGCCATCTGCAGAACTGTATTTATACACATTCCAGGGAAGCGCACCGTTTTTCTTTTCTATAGCTTTGGAATAATAGTTACCGAGAGCGTCTAGGGTTTCCAAATTTTGTGAGTCCACTTTTTTAAACGCATTTGAGGAATCCGATAGTGCAAAATTATCTGTACGAATTTCTATGATTTTATTGTGGGCATCCAAAAGATAAAGCATTCGCCAGGCGGAATAAGGATAAGCCCGCAGACTGTTTTGGACAATCAGTTGCTGGGTGGATTCCAGATGGAATGAGTTGCGAAGAGGTTCTTTTTTAAGAAAAAATTCCAAACCTTGATCGGTCTGAAATTCTTCATCTATGCTGGCATCTTGCACGCAGAGGGAATGCACCGATGTGGATTTTTCGCCCATGAATTCAAATGGGGAATGCGGATAAGCTTTTCGAATTTTTTCACGAATTTCAATGCAGAGCTCTAGAGGGATAGCTTTAAAATTTTCTAAGGAGATTTCTGTAATGCCAAGAGTCTCAACCCGATCTAGGATTTTTTTTTGCAGGCTGAGTTGTTCTTGGAAAGCATTGCGATAGCTCGCAAAATCTCCGGGTTGCACGATGTAAATGGGTTGAAGCCCTTCTTCAATGTCCGCTTCAATCTTGGAGGGAGTAAAGGATTCCTGGATATTGGGCTTTAGATAAGATTTTTGAATATTTTTATCCAGATTTTGGCAGCACAAAGAATGAGAAAAAATAGCCCCAAAGCACAAGCCCCAAAAACTTTTCATCCACCTGACCTCTCCAGGGAATTTCTCACGTGTAGGTATTTCTGGCAATAGAGAGTGTGGAGAAGGGAGGGCTCTTCCTTAGAATTTCAGCTCATAGCGTTTTCGCATCTCATCATAATATTCATTGGTAAAAGGTGCTTGCAATTGAGAAATGCTAACTTTAGGAAACATAATATTTGCTTCGGAATTGGAATGTTTTAACCCAAGCGCATGGCCGAACTCATGCAACGCCAACGCTTCAAGCGTTTTATCGGGATCTTTGGAGTTCTCAATATTTTTGCGGCTGAAAACAAGGTCGCATTCTACAATCTCACCTTGAAGCGATACTGTGTAGGTGAGCGCATCGGGATGCACAGTAGAATCGTCGTTACTGAGCAAACTGTCTGTGAAATAAATACCATTGACGCCATCTCCGCTCACTGTGCTCGCATCGGAGGGGTTGCTGCTTGCGACATGGAAATCACTGCTCTTAAAATAAAAAGCAGTTTTGGCCATAAGTTCATTTTGTTTTTGAGCCGCTTCCTGAATGTCGCCGCGAAAAGCGGCTGGCACTGAAGAGTCATAGCGAATAGATATTTGCGCGCCCTCTTTCCAATGATTAACGGTGCCGGGATTCGAGCTGGTCTCTTGTTTTTTCTTCCCGCAAGCCACTGCAGCCAGAATTATAAGAAGGGAGCCATATTTTTGCTTCTTCATCGCCCAGAGTACATTGCAAGCCGTGCCCACCCCCAAACCCTATTAAAGTAGTGCTCGCCAAGACTGCTAACAAATAAGGCCCCTCGACTGTCAAAATCCTAGTCAATCCAGCGGGTCTCCTATTCCGTTCCAAAAACGGTGATTAGTAACTGTAACAGTTAACAGTTACACCGTTACAGTTACAAAAAAAGAAGTGAAAAAAGGTACGGGACGATGGAAAATAGGGGGGGGACGAAGTGAAAAAGGTCATTGACGCCTTTTGAGCAATTCCGCGCATTTCAAATCCTGGATGGGGGGAAGAGGGGGCGATGCGGTGGGCCATGGGCTTGCTTTCAATATTGGGGGGGCGATTTTCTGCCGTTGTTTATGGGGTGGGGCGAAAGTATATTTTAAGCTATATGAATGAGAGCGAAGTAAAAATTGAAAACACCCCAGCGTCTGTTGAAAAAATTTATAAAAATGCGGTCGATAAAATACGACAAGTCAAAGAAAAGCTAAAGCGTCCGCTTACTTTCACGGAGAAAGTTCTCTTTGCGCACATGCAAAGTTTAGAGGGCGTGGAAAAGCTTGAACGCGGTAAAAGTTATTTACTGCTCAATCCCGACCGCGTGGCGATGCAAGATGCCACTGCGCAAATGGCGATGCTGCAATTCATGCTCTCCGGACGCAAATCCACTGTGGTGCCCTCCACTATTCACTGCGATCATTTGATCGAAGCGCATGTGAATGCCGACAAAGATATGAAAACCGCTCTCGACACGAATCGAGAAGTCTATGATTTCCTAGATTCTGTGAGTGCTCGCTACGGAGTGGGCTTTTGGAAACCTGGTGCGGGAATCATTCACCAAGTTATTTTGGAAAACTACGCCATGCCCGGATCGTTGATGATCGGCACCGATTCTCATACTCCGAATGCGGGCGGGCTCGGAATGATTGCTGTGGGCGTGGGCGGGGCCGATGCTGTAGATGTGATGGCTGGATTCCCTTGGGAAGTGAAAATGCCCAAACTCATAGGCGTTCATCTCAAAGGTAAGCTCAACGGCTGGACTGCACCCAAAGATATTATTCTCTATCTCTGCGGTTTGCTCACCACCAAAGGCGGTACCAATAAAATTTTGGAATATTTTGGCCCCGGTTGCGAATCCATTAGCTGCACAGGCAAAGCCACGATCACCAACATGGGGGCGGAACTTGGCGCCACCACTTCGCTTTTCCCCTATGACAAGCGAATGGAATCTTATCTCAATAAAACCAAACGGGAATTTATGGCCAAGCTTGCCAACACTTATCTGGATGTGGTCACGGCCGATCCCGAGGTGCTCAAGGATCCTAAGCGCTATTATGATGAAATCGTTGAAATCGATCTCGATAAACTCGAACCGCATGTGGTGGGTCCGCACAGTCCCGATGTTGCTCGCCCGCTTTCGAAATTCAAAGAAGAGATCGTTAAAAATTCATACCCATCCAAACTTTCCTCAGCACTTATCGGTTCCTGCACAAATTCTTCCTATGAAGACATCGGCCGTGCCACCCATGTGGCCAAGCAAGCCTTGGCGATTGGCGTGAAAATGCCTCAGCCTTTTTTGGTCTCTCCGGGCTCTGATCAAATTTTTGAAACCATCAAGCGCGATGGACAAATGAAAGTGTTGGAGGAGGCGGGGGCCACAGTGCTCGCCAACGCTTGCGGTCCTTGCATCGGCCAGTGGAAACGCGATGATATCACTCAAGGAGAAAAAAATTCGATCATCACTTCTTTCAATAGAAATTTCCGCGGTCGCAATGATTCCAACAATGAAACCTTGGCTTTCATCAGCAGTCCTGAAATCGTAATGGCGCTTGGTTTAGCCGGTCGCTTGGATTTTAATCCGATGACAGATGAACTGTCGGGGCCCAAAGGAAAAGTGAAGCTCAAGGCGCCGGAAGCTGCGGAATTGCCGCAAAGTTTTGCTGAGGGCACTGCGGGATTTGCCGGTCCGTCAGCTGAGCGCTTCAAACGACAAGTGAGTGTGAAAGAGAGCAGCGATCGTTTGCAGATCCTCACTCCCTTCGCGAAGTGGGATGGAAAAGATTATACCGATTTGCCCCTTTTGATGAAAACTAAAGGAAAAACCACCACGGATCATATTTCTCCCGCTGGCAAGTGGCTCAAATACCGCGGACATCTCGATAAGATTTCCGACAACATGCTACTCACAGCCACCAATGCTTTTACCGATGAAATGGGCAAGGTGAAAAATCAACTCACCGGCGAAAAGAGTCAGCCTATTGCGCAAGTGGCGCGCGATTATAAAGCCAAGGGACAGCGATGGGTGATTGTGGGCGATGAGAATTATGGAGAAGGCTCTTCGCGCGAACACGCAGCGATGTCGCCTCGCTTTTTGGGTGCGGTTGCGGTGATCACCCGCAGTTTCGCACGCATTCATGAAACAAATTTGAAGAAGCAAGGTTTGCTCCCACTCACTTTTGCAAATCCTGAGGACTATAATAAGATCGGTGAAGATGATCGCCTAAGCCTTGTGGGCTTGAACGCGATTCGCCCAGCTTCTGAAGTGAAGCTTGTGGTGAAAAAGCCCGGTGGCCAAAGTGTTGACATCGTTTTGAAGCACACGCTCAATGCCGAGCAAATAGAGTGGTTTAAAGCGGGCTCCGCGCTCAATGTGATTCGCGAATCGTTGGCAAATTGACGTCCAGTTTTTTGGCAAGCGGCATTTCTCAATTCTCTTTAGAATGGAGAAATGCCGCTTTTTTTATTATTACTCATCGCCGCTTGCACAACCTCTCACTCACTCAAACAGCAAAAAGAAGCCGCCAAACTTCAGGGGAAAAAATCTGAAGTCAGCGCGAGCTCGCTAAGCACTGAAGATCAAGCCATTGTTAAGCAAATCGATGAGGATGGTGAAGAGGAAAAAATCGCCGAGGTAGCAGAAGTTCCTGATGCGCCCGACGTCCCCGCAGTCACTGAGAGCAATATCAAAAATCTTTCTTTGGCTGAGATCGCAAAAAAATTAAATATCTCCGAGGTTTCATTGCGCACACAAGTTTGGCAAATGGATTTATATTTGCGGAAAGCACCCGGATGGCGCAGCGTTTGCACACAAAAATATGCGATCAACAAAAATGTTTGTAATTATCTGCGCCAGCTCGACATAGGCTATTCCAATGCTCTCGATTCCACTCCTGCTTTTCGCTCGAGAGTGAAGATCCGCATGAAGCCCTCTCAATTTGCTTTCCTGCAAAAAATTCACTACCAGCAACTCATCAGCTCCATTGAAAACAATTCTCCCGAAGAGGTTTATTCCTGGATTCCTCAACTGCTGAGCAGCCGATCTTGCCCCCAAAATTTATCGGCGGCGGCTCTGCGGAAATTGGAATCTCTGCTTCCCTCTGAGGAAGTTCGCAAAGGTATGGAAAAACTCTATATGCATGTGGAGAAATGCTTAAATCCCCAAGACTATGCCTATGAGATAGTGCATCTGCGCCATGGATTGCTTCGCATGTCATGGGGCATGGAAAAATTAGCTCGTGAATCTTTTGTCAAAGCCGCGGAAGCCAAAAAGAATTTTGATCGTCGACGAGTTTTGTTTTGGGCGGGACTGCTTTCGGCCGGCTCTCCTGATCGCGAAGTTTATTGGAAGGAACTCACCGAGCAATATCCGCTCACTTTTCATGCGCTTGAAGTGTGGCGTTATCGAAATGAAGATCCCTATAAACTTTTTTCGCAAAAACCCTACCTCAAACCCACCCGTTACTTAGCGGCTAAAAATATCAAATCCATTCAAGCCCAGAGCGGTATTTATTGGCTTGAAGCAATGTATCTGCTGGGTAAGCGTCAGGCCGCCATGAATTTTTCTGGCAAATTCACCAAGGTTTACGCTGACTACTTGAAAGCCGCCAACATCATGTATTTGGCCCAACTCAAAGAGGCCAACACCAGCCCCGAATCTTCGATGAACTTCATCAACAAACATTTGGCCAACAATCCAGAATCCATCAATCGCCAAACCTTACAAATGCTTTTTCCCAAGCCTTATTTTCATATTTTCCAGAAGGCCACTGAAGTTTCTAGCACCGATCCTTACTTGCTTCTTTCCGTGGCTCGCCAAGAGAGCAGCTTCAATCCATTTGCGCGCTCTCCGGCCAATGCGCGCGGGCTGATGCAAATTCTCCCCAGCACCGCTCGACTGCTTTCGGGTCGTCGAGGCACCAATCTTTATAGCCCGGAAAACAGCGTATTATTGGGCGCCCAATACATGGCACAGCTCATCAGTCGCTTTGGCTCTGTAGAAAAAGCTCTGGCGGCATACAACGCCGGCCCCAATCGCGTCGAGAGCTGGGAGAAGCGCTACCCGGTGAGCAACATGATGCTATTTTTGGATTTGATTCCATTTAAAGAAACAAGAAATTATGTGACCAAAATTCTTTGCAACAATTACTGGTACGAAAAACTCTATGGCGAAAAACATCTGGAGACGAGTTTGAACAAAAGCAAATCACTAAAAATGCAGAAACCCATCGCCTATAAAAAAGGTCGCAGTCGCCTTGTGAGTCGCTTGCTTTCAATTCCAGAGGCGGTGGCCAAAGAACCGGGAATGCTGACGGAGTAAAGTTACTGGCATCGGTGAAACAAGCAAAGTTAACCCGTCCTCTTAAGGATCTTTTCCTCTAAACGTCGCAATCGACTTTCAACATCTGTAGCCTCATCAAGTCCGTTTCGTAATTTCTCTCTGATGAGCTGTTGATATTTAAGCCCTCTTTTGCTTGCCATTTTTTTATACGCTCGAATGAGATCGGCCTCTAAAAAAATTGTGGTACGGAGTTTTGGGTTTTCGGCTTCTTGTCTTTCCTCTTCAGTCATCTCGACCTTCCCGTAACGAATCACACCGTCTTTAAGTTTATTCTTCGCCTTCATTGTCTTTCCAAGCCTCCATTAAAAAATCACGATTTTTCCTAACAATTTTTTGCAAATCATTAATTGTATATTCAGCGAAACCCCAAGCCGCAATGCATTTGCCCGACTTCAGCTCAAATTTTGCTTCGGCCCCATTCGCCATTACGTGCACATGGGCGGGTTTATGGTCTTGCGGGTAAACAATAAATTTAAACCGTCCGAACCGCAACACGACAGGCATGTATATATTATACGCACTTTGTATACACTAATCAAGTATAGTGATTTGTTTTCGATAGGGCGAGGCAGCTTCATTTATCTCTATAAAATTATTCGAAATTCAAACAGCTGTAAGATGTTACTCGCAATTTTTTTCTGATCCAATCACGCCCACTTGTTCCTCGAAAACCAAGCGAAAGCCCTTATGACCGGTTTTGACTAAGAAGATCATCCCGCAAACCAAGGCCAGACTGGCGATGATGTTGAAAACTTTAAATTGTGAAAATCGGCTGAGGTAGCGGAGCAATATGTATTCTTGAACAGCCGCAATTCCCCAACCCACCAGCATGAAAATAAAGGTGCTATGGGCTTGATCGCTGTGGCGAAGCACAATATCGCTAGCCTTCTGGCAAAGCCCCGCCCCCAGCACTTCTGCCGCCTTCTCTCCGGCCTCTATAGTGAGATAGCCAAGCCCGCAACCGAGTAGTCCCATCCAAATTGAAGCCTGTCTTAGAAAGCCCAGCGCTGGCACAAAGGTGAGCACATAAAAAATGGTGCCCACCGACCACAGTGCGATAGGAAAATGAACCAAGAGGGGATGCCAATGTTGATCTGCGATGCCTAACATATCCAAAAAATACCATAGCCCTAAAAAAATGCACAAATCTTTGAAAAAAAGCCTCCTGTCTTTTCCCTCGGGCTGTGTTAAAAGTTAGCCTGCTCAAAGTTCTATGAAATTTAAACAGTTTGGAGAGATGGCCGAGTGGCTGAAGGCGCACGCTTGGAAAGCGTGTTTAGTAGAAATACTAACCAGGGTTCGAATCCCTGTCTCTCCGCCATTTTAAAAAGGTCCGTTCCGGACACATAGGTAACAAATTATACCGAAGACATGGGTAACACTTTTGCCCCAAAGGGATTAACTGAGGGGGCAAAGTTTTTGCTCTCTTCGTCAAAAAATCCAAGATCATAGTCCATAAAAGTTACTTGCCATATTTTATCGCTTACTTCTTTAACACCGATATCTTGGCCAGCAAAAACAGTGGACAAACTGATCTTTAAATTCTTCATACATATTCGACCGCATCTTGTCACAGTGATTGTGTGATCATGCATCGGATACTCGACTCGGCCAATTCCCTTATAAACTCTTGAAGAAGGCCTATAAATTTCAGCGGGCAATTTCATAGCCAATGCCTGGTGCGGTCTTTCTCGATTAAATTCCTCTACAAAACCATCAAACTTTTCTTGTTGAGCCAGTAAGTTTTGCGCCGCAGGCTTGGCGGTTTCTTTTTTAAGCGTCAGGTGCATTCGCTCATGCCGTCCATTTTGTTCCGGGTGTCCGGGTTTTATACGCTCTATACGAATCCCAAGCCGTAACCACCATACCGATAATTTTGATAACCCAAAAAGCGAATTGGGTGAGGCAAATGGAACTCCATTATCGGTTCGCATCGCATTGGGTAATCCAAATTCCTCAAATACTCTCTCAAAAACAGGAAATGCGCCACTCTCCTGAATGCTCGTAAGGCCTTCCACTGTAAACAAAAACCTGCTGAATTGATCAGTAATTGTTAGCGGATAACAATAGCTTTGATTTCCCATCATAAACTCTCCTTTGAAATCAGCGCACCAAAGATCGTTTGCTTGCTTTGCGCCAAACAGCTCGGTTCCCTGCGCCTTATAACGCCGCCTCTTGCGACAAATAACTAAACCATTCTTGTCAAAAATCGCATGAATAGTGCTCACTGCCGGCGGTCGGATATCAGGATACTTTCTTATGAAAAGTTCTCGAACTTTAGGCGCCCCCCAATGAGGCTTGTCCCGCTTGATCCTAAGAAGCACTCTCTCTATTTGTTCAGGTAATTGATTTGAAAATCTATGCGGTTTACGACTACGGTCAGTCAAAGCTTTGGCACCACTATTTTGATAGCGATTCCAGAGCTTATATCCGGTCTTACGCGATATCCCGGCCTCCTCACACAAAGCACTCATTTGCTCTCCATCAATGAGCTTGGCTATGAATTTCATTCTCTCGTCCAACACTGAACACTCCTTCCATGGCATCCTAAATCCCTCCTCAGGCATCTAGAATATTTAAAAAGTGTTACCTATGTGTCCGGAATAAGGTGTTACCCATGTCTCGATAAGGACAAAAAAATTACAATCTAAATTTAAAAACGAAGTTTACAAAATTTTGCTTAGTTCAGACAGGGATTCGAACCGGCGGAGGCCGGCGCCCGGGGGGCGCTGAGTGAGCGGGGAGCGAACGAAAGGCCGAGCAGTGGTCAGGCGGAGGAGGAGCTTCGCGACGACGAGCGCTTGACTTCGAATCCCTGTCTCTCCGCCATTCTTCGAGTTGGTTTTGAAGCAAAAAAGTCTAAGTAGTGAAAATCAAAAACAAAGGGTTTCAAGGGTTTAATCGATTCAACTCCGAGAGACATCACCGTAAATCAGCATAAATCACAGTCGTGATCTTACTAAAATCTTACTGCGGTCTTAGTAAAAGTCGGCTTTCGAAATAGTCGTTCGTTGTATTGTAAATAACATACTTTAATCAAAGCCAAGAATTACCAACGCACACTTAGCTCCCGCTTATCGCTCCAAATCATTGGTTTGTTGACCAAGGGTAAACTCAATCATATGTTTTTGTTCATATGAGCTCACCCGAAGAGGGAGAGTCGTTTTTAAAAGAATATGGCTTAAAAGAGTTTATGGCGATTAGTGATCCCAAACTCCAATTGTACAAAGCTCTCGGCGCTAAGAGAGCTAAACTCTCCGATCTTTTGAAGCTTTCAGTTTGGAAAAATGTCTTTAAGAAGGGGTTACTCGAAGGTCATGGAGCTGGATTGCCAGCTGGTGATGGATTTCAGCTTGGTGGTTTTGCGGTACTCACTAATGGGAAAGTTCAAAAGGTACGTTGGGCCGGATCGATAGATACGCCCCCCATCTTTAATGATTTGTTAGATCAAAAAGATTTAAAACCTGCGCAGTCACCTGTTTTGAGTCAGTCAACAGTTTCTCCATGAATTTCGAATCTTTCGTTTCTGTCTGCAAGGCTAGATTTTCTCACCTCGCCGCAACGTAAACCTGGGGAATGACGAACCATCCATACCAGTGAAAACGGCGGTGAAAAGCCGGTGAACTTTCTCCGGCCCCAAGTTTTTTATTGATAAAAAATGCCTTTTAGATCGGTCGCTTGCTTAGCCTTTAAAATACGCTGAAGCGCAACTGAGTAGGATTATTCTACTCAATGTTAAGCGGCCTTCGACAGCGCATGAACAATGCGTGCGATATTATCGAGCGTTGGATTCCCCTCGGGAGACAACATTCTAAAGAGAGTTCTCCTCGGGATATCTGCCTTAGCTGAAAACTTATCCTTGTTCGTCACGCTTAAATGCGCCGCCAGAATTTCCTTAAAAGCTTCTGCATCCCCATCTTTTAAAGATTGGATTAGAGCTTTACTGACAAACTCTGGGTCGAGGAGGGTCTTAGTGGCATCATGCTTAATCGCCTTCGTGCCTTTCTTGAGCCTAAGCTCCGGCATGCTTTCGAAGGAGAAGCCTCGCTTGGCGGATGTCTTTGCTTTGGCCATTCTTATTACCTCCTAAAATCAATAAAACCATTGAACCGTCATCGTCACGAACCCGCGCAAAATAGACCCGACGCCCGTTTTTCCAACGGAGTTCTGCAAGGCCTTCACCTAGATCTTTGGCGTCTCCAAAGTACCCGTCGGATTCTATTTTCAAGATACGGGCATCGATTTGCGCTTTGCCTTTAATGTCCTGACCTTCAAACCATTCGACGAACTCTGGAAGTCTCCGGGTGCGCAGATTCACAACTTAAATAGTGCCATATATGGCACTTAAAATCAACCCAATTTTAGCCCCATTTTACTTTTGTCTTACTCGGCGTGTAACTCGCGGAAAGAACAGAGTTCACGCCGAATCCGTCATATTAAGCACGGTCCATTCCGGACACATAGGTAACAAGTTATAGGTAAACGAAAAATGAAAAACCCAGGAATCATAAAGAACTCAAACAGATGAATAACCACAGAGGAGATGCTCTAGAAGAAGCGAGATTTCTCCAGATTTCACACTCTCACCCTAGTTGGCTACATTTGTGCTACACGGTGGCTTCACGAAAAGTCAGGTGCCAGTTCGCTTGTTGCCTAGCTCTTCTCTGATCACCAATCTTAGTTGCTCTTTGATGTCACCTGCGGACATCTTCTCCCGAAGAATAGAAGTTAAAAGAGTTTGATAAGGAACTCCAGTTCTTTGGGCTTCTGTTTTTAACCAAGAAAGAATATCAAGATCCATTCTCAGGCTAATCATAGTCTTAAGCTCAGAACTTGGAATAGCCGCCCTTGCCTTACGTTTTTTTAACTTAGATAAATCATATTCCTTTTTCATAAGCTTTAATCTCCCTTGTCGTGGCCTTTCGAGCCGAAATAATCCAAATGACATCCCCTCTGCGTTCGCAAAAAACGACCAGAAGAATGCGTCCCTTTAAAAATGTACGAATTCTTAAAATCTGCCTTCGTGGTCGCTATGTAAAGAGTCAAAAAACTCCACCGCATGAGAATCTGAGAAAACCGTCGCAGCTACTTCAAAAGTAATGCCATCATGAGCCTTGGGATTTTTCTCGGCCTTCGTTTCGTCCCATTTTAAAGATCGGTGCCACTTTTTAGAAGATATAGTAATGTATATACATTGTCAAATTATATTTATCGGACGCCTTTGTATCAGCCCTTCGGGCTTCGATCCTAAGTCATGTTTTGAGTAATGTGTTAAAGGCAAGATTTATTGCATTGGCAGGTCAAAAGCTCGGATCTCACGACGCATCCTTAGTCTCTAATCTTTATCTTAGAGCTTGTTTCGAAAATTTCGCTGAAAGGGAGTAAAAGTGCCGAACCGTCAAGTTCTGGCACTTTGTGATTCATTCCCCAAGTTTTAAAGGTACTCGAGGCCTCAAAGATTAGGGACAAGTAAACCTAAGACTACTCAAGGTAAGCTCTTTCTTGTAACATTAAATTCTATGATTTCTCCATCAACTCCGCAAAGACAACAAATCTTCTTTGCAGTGGATGGTTTTGACCTTCATTTAGAGCGGATCAGCGGAGATCTCCAAGGACCTGTAGTAGTGTTTTTGCATGGTTCAATCGAGAATGGGAGAGTGTTCTATTCGCAAGACCTGAAAAAGGGCCTAGCACCTTTTTTTGCTACGCATGGCTTTGATTGTTATGTAGCTGATCTTAGGGGCCGGGGAGAAAGTCGCCCTAGAATCAATCGTGAGACGAACTATGGACAAACGGAGTCCATTCGTATCGATATACCCGCTATCGCGAACAAAATTCGGGAGCTGCGCCCAGGACAAAAACAAAATTGGATTTGTCACTCTTATGGGGGAGTTTGGCTTTCATCTTACCTTGCATATGAGAAAAACTTTGCTCAAGATCTCTCTTCATTGGTTTTTTTGGGCACAAAACGTGTCATTTCAGCATTGAATTTTTCAAGATTTATCGCCATTGATATCATTTTTAATCGCATAGGACCCTTACTTGCGCAACGGAAGGGTTACCTTGATTCAAAGTTATTGGGTGTAGGATCTGACAATGAGACGCTTAAAGCCTATCGGCAGTGTAGAGATTGGATTCGCCCTGGAGATACTTGGAAAGATGACGACGGTTTCAATTACGCCGATCATATCCAACAAGTTAAACTTCCGCCTATTTTTTCTCTTGCGGCAATTTCAGATAAGTATTTAGGACATCCGAAAGACTGCCGGGCCTTCTTAGATGAAATAAAAACGACAGATTTTGAATTTGAGATTTTAGCAAAACGCACAGGAGCCAAGGAGAACTACGATCATATTTCCTTGCTCACAAGTCGTAATGCCGCGACCGATCACTTCCCACGAATTTTACATTGGGTTTCAAGCAAGGCATCCGTTCGTTCTTAAAAAGGAAAAGGGTGCCACCATACATTTGGTAGCTCACATGCATAAGCCGCATTGTAGTTACCAAATGTATGGTGGCACTTTTTCTTCTTCTTTTTTGCAAATGCGGTCTGACTAATACCCATCGGTCTCAGAAACTCTTCGCTCAGCATTTCCCCAGGGTGAGTGGGAGGGCGCTTTGCAGGCACTAAGGTTTCAAATTCTCTAGTGATAGTCTGTGATTTTGACTTTATATAGGTAGGATAGAGCGGACGGTTTATTGACGGCCTATGGCTAAAATAAAAATTTTCAGCGACCGACAAGACTACACCATGTCTTTGGGTAAAATAGGCTTCGTTATTTTTATAAGTCTTAGTTCCAACTATTGCTTTTCAATGACGGAGTCAAAATGCGACCTATTCGTGAATCTGGCCAGATCTAGTTATAAAAATCCACATCCACTTTTCTCTTCTAAAGATCTCCAAGAATTTCATAGCGAATCAATGCTTCGGGTTTATCCTCCAGGTCAGACAACAGCCGTTAAAGAGCTCATTAAAGCGGGCACCCCCAATAGCTACTGGAATGTTTCATTTGAACGACTAGGACCTATGAATGATTTCGGGAAAAGTAACGGAATTAAGTCTATAGGAAATTCTGAATATCATGTGAGGAATGCCGATGCCTTTTCAGGATCAGTAAACGGAACTCCTCTAGAGACATTTATAAATGAAGTTGCGCCTACTATAGATCAAATCGTTAAGGAGCTAATTGAGGCCCGAAATGCGCAGCTACTGAAGGTTTCATTTAATGTGAGAGTAAGCTCAAATTATTACGGAATTCGGGTGGGGAGCGGATACGTTAAGGCCGACAAGAATGGGTTTCATACCCATGGGGATGCATTTTCTGGTCGAATATCCTTCCTATGGGCTATTCATGGAAAAGGATCTACATTTCAAAATCACCCACACATGTCTGAAGGAGAATTTGCAATTTTTGGAGATAAAGTTCCTCATGGATCTCCAGAATCTGAAACGGAGCGACTTCTTGTGGTTGGCACAATAGAAATTAGTCCCAAGGTACAGCCTAAGCCTTGATCGTTTGTTTTTGTTCCTCAATTCTCCATCTACCGACACCCTTTTATAGCTGGGAATTTATCCACAAAGTGTCGCAGTTTGCAGTCGGAATTTAATTCCTGGTAGACCACTCAAAGTGGCCCTTATGAAAAATTCTAGGTTACTAAAAAAATCGGGATCAAAGGGTATTTTAAAATTAAGAGCGACTCAAAGATGAGCCGGGACATCCATTTCCTTATGCTGCCGTATTGCCTCATAGAAACAGGTACCCGAAAGGGTTGAAGAATTTATAATGCTGGATCGAGGTCTCTAGTTGACTGTAACTTTCGTTTTAGCTCAAAGAAAGCCTTAAGTTTTGACTCTCTTCTTTTCATAAGCTCAAAGGGATTAAGGCTTTTAAAAAGCTTCTCAAGCTCTTCGTGTTTTTCTTTTGTAAGAGCTCCACTAGCAACAAGTCTTTCGTAAGGGGTCTGTGGCTTGTCGTAGGTGCGTTTATAGGTTGCTCCAACACGAAGTTTTGTCTTGAGCTTCATCTGTGGCATGAAGAAATTTATAAGAAGCCTGTGTTCATTTTTATAAATGTCGTTGATAGCTGTAAGAAGTTCTTTAAAGTCAAAGCGCTCGTAGCCAAATATTTCTCTAACCGATGTCCAATTCTTTTGTTCCACATGACAATTGTCATTTTTTCTATAAGACCTTGAACGGGTCATAAGAAATCTTTTTTGCTCTGGTGTCGCTCCATCTCGAGTAAAGTAATTTATAAGGTGATAATTTAAAAACTCTGATCCATTGTCGCAGTTAAATGCTTCAATAGAAAATGGAATCGCTTGCTCAATATCTTTAATGGCCTCTAGTGTATTAAGCGATCCTTTGCCCCATACTCCACGGTTCTCGGTCCATCCGCTCAAGGTATCTGTAAATGTCAGGCTCCAAATGAAATCACCCAAAAGTGATCCTCCACAATGTGCCACCGTATCGGCTTCAACAAAACCAGGCTTGGTAATATTGTAGTTAAAGGGCTTAATGGGAATTATGGTTTTGAGCAATCTCCCGGGCTTTGTTCCCGTTCGTTTTTTGCGGCCTTCGATGGCACGAAAAGGTCTAAGTAAACGATCTATTGTTGCTGGACTCATCAAATACAACTGTTTCTTCACCTCTGTGGGGCATAAATAAAACGGCAACCAATTTCTCATCAGTCCCACCATTCGCTTTGAGCAAGGCTGCTCTGATAACAGCCATATTCTCTTTAGATGTGAAAAAGCTGATTGAGAATAAAATGCCTTTCTTCCTGAATTTTTCTTCGTCTTTAATCCTGATTTAATAAGGCGAATGGCGTATTTCCGATTAAGCTTTGTGTTGGCACAAAACTCATCCAAAATGATGGTTTTTAACCCTCTTGCTGCCGCTCTGTACCGTAACCGGATAATTTCTAAATATTCCCTCTTTGTTTGCTGACTCATCCTCGGCTCCCTCATCATTCCAAGAACTTACTGCCTAAATTCTTGGTTACCTATCTTGCGAGGCAACGATCCTGAGCATCAATATTCCAACACCTTCTTCGGTTACCTTTTTAATGAGGCAAGTCGCTGCTGAAAAACAACTAAAGTTCATAGAAAATCTTCCGAAGATTACTTAAGTCGTTGCTTAAGTAATCTCTTAATAAGTAATACAGTTGTTGTTAGCAACTGTATTACTCTAAGAATTTCAATCACATCATGCAAGTGAATTTGATCCATACGGAGCTCCTTCCTGCACAGATGAATCGTTCAATTCATTAACTCATCCTTGAGTCACTTAAGACCCTAGCAATATCTAAGCCAAAAAAATCCTCAGCGTATTCGATCAATCCAAGATCCAAGATCCAAGTCGCCCGCATCTGCGTATCTTTCAGCTGCTTGCGCGCATCCTTCAATAATCCTTCCAAGCTTTCTCCACAATTTTCGCTGCCTCTTTAGATTTTGACTTTATTTTGATTCGTTTGAAACCCCATCACAATCTACTATGGCAATATGAACCAGGCTTTTCACAGACAAGAACTACTTGAAATACTTATTTATTTCTTAGCCCTGCTGGGCTTAGGTCTGCCGCTCGGTCGAATCCTGGGCCAAGTGCTTAAGGGAGAAATCCCCAGCTGGTTGAAATTCCTCCGTCCTCTTGAGCAAGGGATTCTAAAGCTCACGGGCGTTGAGTTAAATGCCCAGGGGGCCTCGCCGATGAATTGGCGAGAATATCTTTGGAGTGTGATTTGGCTGAGTGCCGCGAGCCTAGTTGTGCTCTCTTTCATTCTTAAATTTCAAAATTGGCTTCCTTTAAATCCCCAAGGGTTTGCGGGCTTGTCCTGGCCCCTCTCGATCAATACCGCTGTGAGTTTTGTGAGCAACACAAATTGGCAAGCTTATTCTGGGGAGTCTCAACTGAGTTATTTTTCTCAGATGCTAGGTCTTGGTGTGCAGAATTTTGTTTCGGCCGCAGTCGGTATTGCGGTCATGGCGGCGCTTGCGCGTGGGCTTATCGCACGTCAAGTCGATAAGCTTGGAAACTTTTGGGAAGATCTTTCCAGAGTCATTGTCTACATTCTCTTGCCGCTATCGCTCGTCTTAGCAGTGCTATTAGTTAGTCAGGGGGTTGTGCAAAATTTTTCCCATTATTTAGAAACAACATCGCTTGAAGGCGTGAAGAATTTAATTCCTGGCGGGCCCGCTGCTTCTCAAATCGCGATCAAACAACTTGGCACAAACGGGGGCGGATTTTTTGGAGTGAACAGCGCTCATCCCTTTGAAAATCCCACGCCCTTGAGCAATTTTTTGCAGCTTCTCTCGATACTGCTCCTGCCTTTGGCCTGTGTAGTTGCCTTCGGAGAACTCACTTTAAAGAAAGCGCATTGCCGAGCTCTGCTCTACACTATGTTTATAGTGCTCATTCCGATTTTTGCCCTGGCTCTTTGGAGCGAGAGTGGTCTGAATTCTGCGATTGGAAATCTGCCTTTTTTTGAAGGCAAGGAAACTCGCTTTGGAATCGGCTCAAGCACTCTCTGGGAAGTCACCACAACTTTCGCATCGAATGGTTCGGTAAATGCCATGCACGATAGCTTCTCCCCCATAGCCGGGCTCTTGGCCATTTTTAATATGATGCTAGGAGAAGTTATTTTTGGTGGTGTGGGCTCGGGTCTCTATGGAATGATTCTGTTTGTTATTCTCGCCGTATTTCTTGCCGGGCTTATGGTGGGCCGCAGCCCTGAATATTTTGGTAAAAAAATCGAAAATAAAGAAGTTGTCTGGGCAGCAATTGGAGTGCTTGCTCCGAGTGTATGTATTTTGCTCGGCACAAGCTTCGCATTGCTTTTGCCCCAGGCTCTCGCGTCTCGAGCAAATCCCGGGCCCCATGGCTTGAGTGAAATTCTATACGCATTCACCTCCGCCAGTGCAAACAATGGGTCAGCTTTTGCTGGACTCAGTGTGGATACGCCGTTTTATAATATGGCACTTTCAATTTGTATGATCGTAGGGCGCTTTACTCCCATACTTGCCGTCATCAACATTGCCGCAAGTCTTAGTCTTAAAAAAACTGCTCCGGAATCTTTGGGAACTTTTCCAAGCTCAGGTGGGAGTTTTGTTCTTTTGCTTGTCGGTGTGGTGCTTGTTGTGGGCGCGCTCACCTTCCTGCCGGTTTTAGCATTGGGGCCCATTGCGGAGCATTTTTTGATGAAAAATGGCGTTCTTTTTTAGGAGCTTGAATCATGAGTAAATTACAAACATCAACTTCACTGTGGAATGGAGCAATTCTAAGGCAGGCTAGCTTGGACAGTCTCAAAAAGCTCAATCCTAGTGACCAAATTCAAAACCCCGTCATGTTTGTTGTTCTTCTGAGCGCGCTCCTTGTGAGCTTCACGACAATCTCAAAAATCGCTGCGCATCAGAGTTTCGGATTCGAAGTGCAGATTGCGATTTGGCTATGGTTCACAGTTATCTTTGCCAATTTTTCTGAAGCCATTGCGGAAGGCCGAGGCAAAGCTCAAGCGGCGAGTCTCAAACAGGCCAAATCCCAAAGTGCATGCAGAGTTATAGTCGATGGGAGGGAGATTTCGAAAGCAGCTCAAGATCTTAGAAAGAACGATGTGCTTGTTTGCTCTGCAGGAGATCTGATCCCTCGCGATGGTGAAATCATCGAAGGCATTGCAAGTGTGGATGAATCCGCGATTACCGGAGAATCTGCGCCGGTCATTCGAGAGGCGGGCGGGGATCGCAGTTCTGTAACCGGCGGCACGATGGTTATCAGCGACCGCATAGTGATTCGAATCACAGTTGAGGAAGGAGATTCCTTTCTTGATAAAATGATCGCTTTGGTGGAAGGTGCAGAACGAAAAAAAACGCCCAACGAGATTGCGCTCTCGCTTCTTCTTTTCATTCTCACCGCTCTGTTTTTGCTTGTGATATTTTGCTTAAGGTATTTTGGAAGTTATGCGGGTGTGGATTTGAGCTGGACTGTGCTTATCGCTCTTCTGGTCTGTCTTATTCCCACTACGATTGGTGGATTACTTTCGGCCATTGGAATCAGCGGTATGGATAGGCTCTTGAGGCGAAATATTCTAGCCATGAGCGGTCGAGCGGTGGAGGCGGCGGGAGATGTGGATGTGCTATTGCTGGATAAAACCGGCACTATCACACTCGGAAATCGGATGGCGGCGGAATTTATTCCCGCGAATGGTATTACGGAGAAGGATTTGGCTTCAGTCGCATATCTCGCTTCGCTTTCTGATCTAACCGCCGAAGGTAAATCCATTGTGAAACTTGCGATGGAAAAGTTTGCTTTAAAATTGGATAAGCCTGAAGGAATTGCGATCGAATTCAGCGCAAAGACGAGGCTTAGCGGCATCGATCTTTCCAGTGGTGAGCAACTCCGCAAAGGCGCCGGAGATTCCCTCAGGCGTTTTATTGAAAACCTAGGAGGCGTTTGGCCCAGCGACATCGATGCCAAAGTAAAAGCCATCGCCATCAAGGGCGGCACCCCTCTGCTTGTTTCAAAAGCAAAACAAGTGCTCGGCGTTATCTATCTAAAAGACATCATCAAGCCAGGCATCCGAACTCGCTTTGCGCAATTAAGGCAAATGGGCATTAAGACGGTTATGATCACGGGGGATAATCCCGTAACCGCTGCGGCCATTGCTGCAGAAGCGGGAGTGGATGATTTTTTAGCCGAAGCCACTCCAGAGGCAAAGTTAGAGAGAATCAAGCAAGAAAAAGCGAAGGGCCATATGGTTGCCATGGTTGGGGATGGCACAAATGATGCTCCGGCATTGGCGCAGGCGGATGTGGGTTTAGCTATGAATAGCGGAACTCCGGCCGCAAAAGAAGCCGCCAATATGGTCGACCTGGATTCCGATCCCACAAAGCTTATTGAAACGGTGGAAATTGGAAAGCAGCTTCTCATGACTCGAGGGGCGCTCACCACTTTTAGTTTGGCCAATGATGTGGCTAAATACTTCGCGATCATTCCGGCGATGTTCATTACGCTTTATGGAAGAGCGGGTGTGCTCGAAAAACTCAATGTGATGAGGCTTTATTCTCCAGAATCTGCCATTCTTAGTTCGGTTGTTTTTAATGCCATCATCATCATTTTGCTTTTGCCCTTGGCTCTCCGAGGCGTGAAATACGAAGCTAAGCCCTCGAGCCAAATTTTTATGAAAAACTTTTTTATCTATGGAATCGGAGGCGTCTTTGCCCCTTTTGTGGGGATCAAACTCCTAGATTTAATTTTGGTAGGAATGGGATTGGTGTAGATTTATGAAAAATATTTTTTTGCAATCTATTCGTTTTCTTCTCCTTATAACTTTAGTCACCGGAGTGTTTTACCCGCTGGCTGTGAGCCTCATCGGGCAAGGAATTTTCCGAGCTAAAGCGAATGGATCGATAGTAGAGCTTAAAGGGGTTGCGATCGGATCTGAGCTCTTGGCTCAAAAATTCTCAAGCATGGATAGCTTTTGGCCACGGCCTTCGAGCTCGGATTATCAAACGCTTCCCTCTGGAGCCTCTAATCTTGGGCCCACCAGCCAAAAGCTAAACGATCGAATACACGAAACGCTGAAAAACTACAGCGAGGGCGATAAGGTTCCCTATGAACTGCTTTTGATGTCGGGCAGCGGCCTAGATCCGCATATCAGTCCAGAAAGCGCAAAATTTCAGGTGAAGAGAGTCTCGGCAAATGGTGGGTATGCGACGGGAGAACTTATAAAATTGATCGATGAACTCACGGAGTCCCCCTCATTTCGTATTTTAGGTCGAGCAAGGGTAAATGTGTTGAAACTCAACCTAGCCTTAAAAGAACTAAGGAAATAGAATCCGGCTTATGGCTAAAGCAAATCTGCCTTATGGCTTTGATCCATCTCCGAGGGGCAAGCTCAAAGTCTTTATCGGGATGGTGGCGGGTGTGGGTAAAACTTGTGCCATGCTGGAAAGCGCTCGCGGATTAAAAAATGAAGGGCGTGATGTTGTTATCGGTTTGGTGGAAACGCATGGCAGGGCGCGAACGTCTCAACTCGCTGAAGGATTTGAAATTATCGCCCGAAGAAAAATTCCCTATCGTGGTGCTGAGCTTGAGGAAATGGATATCGATGCGATTCTAAACCGAGATCCTGATCTGGTCTTGATCGATGAACTCGCACACACCAATGTTCCCGGCTCACGTCATCCCAAACGCTTCATGGATGTTGAAGAAATTCTTCGTGCGGGAATTGATGTCTACACCACAATTAACGTCCAGCATTTTGAAAGCAGACTTGATTTGGTGAAAACTCTTTCCGGAGTTGATATCAAGGAAAGTGTTCCTGATTCGATTCTCGATCTTGCCGACCAGATTGAGCTCATTGATCTTCCGCCCGATGAACTTTTAAAAAGACTAGAGCGTGGAGAAATCTATCCAAAAGAAAAAGTAGAAAGATCGCTCCAGGGTTTTTTCCGTCGGGGCACACTCACCGCGCTTAGAGAACTAGCCCTGAGACTCACTGCCGAGCGGGTGGATAAGGAGGTGGTCGATGCGGTTGCCCGCTATGATTTGCCCCAACGAACAAAGACCCACGATCGACTCCTGGTGGCGATTGGGCCCAGTCCCAGTGCCACCGAGCTTCTGAGATACACTCGAAACAAAGCGTTCAATTTGGAGGCGCCCTGGATTGCGGTTTATATCGACACCGGAGCCCAACTTTCCTCAGATGATCATAAGCTTCTGGATGAAAATATTGAATTAGCAAAGCACTTAGGCGCGGAGATATTGACCGTGAGCTCCCCGAATGTTGCCGAAGCTATTCTTGGAGTGGCCAAGGAGCGACAAATCACTGAAATTGTACTCGGTCGGCCGCGAATGAGTTTCCTTCACAAGCTCCTTGCTCCGGAGTCTCCAGTTAACATTCTCTTTAAGCGAAAAGAACATTTCACCATTTCGGTGGTGACCACTCAGGCAATTAAAACTCCGACACTTTTGCAGCTACTAAAGCTCAGAATAAAGTCCAATCCGGCGGAATATCTATTTTCTATTGTAAACACGAGCGTCACCACGGTAGCTTTGCAACTTGCGTTACCGATCATTGGCTATAAAGGTGTGGGCTTAGTTTTTATTTTTGCTGTTCTCTATCAATCACTCATCACCGGGCGCGGCCCAATTTATTTAACTTCATTCTTGTGTGCGATTTCCTGGAATTTCTTTTTTATTCCGCCAAGGTTCACTTTTGTGATTTCCCAAAAGGAAGATCTTATTCATCTTGTGCTTTTTCTTGCCATGGCTATTGTTTTGGGCTCACTTACAAATAAATCGCGCACGCGCGAAATGGCCTATAAAGAGCGAGAAACTAGAGCAACTTTGCTTTTTGAAGTCTCTAAGATTTTCTCAGAAAAAGACACTCTTTCGGAAGTTCTGAAAGCACTTTACGATCTTATTCATACACAGCTAAATTTTTTATCAAGTTATTACCTTCATGATAGCCTCGAGAATCCAGATTACGCTTTAAGATTTGAGGGTAAGAGTGACTTGAGCTTAAAAGAAATAGGCGTTGCAAATTGGACTATTTCGAATCTTCGCAGAGCCGGCAAATCCACTGAAACCTTAGCGGAGTCAGACGGCATTTATTTTCCGCTCTATTCCGGAATTGATGTTTTTGGCTCGATAGGATTTTTTTCAGATTCTAATCAATCCAAGCGAATCGATTATATCCAAAAAGGACTCTTCGAAGCCATTGCGCGGCAACTTTCGCAATTTCTTGAAAAAAAACATTATTACTCACTGAGAGAAAGAACTCGCGCGCTTGAAGAATCCACAAAACTTCAGAAAGCTCTGTTTAGTTCTATCTCCCATGAATTTAAAACCCCCCTGACCTCTATGCTAGGTAGCGCGCAGGCAATTGCGGAATCTGAAATCGTTCAATCACATCCCGCGCTCGGTCCAATTTCTAAAGATGTCCTCAATTCAGGCGCCAGACTCACCCATGTGGTCGATGAGCTGCTTGATATGTCGAGGCTCGAATCTGGAAAGCTGGAAGCAAAGGCAGAGTGGGTGTCTATCGAAGATGTTGTGGGTCTGGTGCTAGGGCGCCTGGAAGAGCGTCTCAGTTCTCGACGCGTGCTGGTTGAGGGAGTTGCCGATCTTCCTTTGATCAAGGCGGATTTTGTGCTTTTTGCCGATGTTCTGCGCAACCTTGTCGTCAACGCCATACAATATTCTAAACCCCATTCTACAATTGAAATTCATGCTTTTCAGAATGAAAATACGCTTGGTATAGATGTGCTTGATGAAGGTATTGGCATATCGGCTGACTTTTCTCCGCGACTCTTTGAGCGCTTTGCCCGAGAGCATCCAAATATGCCGGGCGGCTTAGGCTTGGGTCTTTCCATTTGCCATGGGCTGATGTTGGCTATGTCTGGTGAAATCAAAGTGGGCAATCGAGAGGATGGAAAAAGAGGCTTTAAGGCAAGCCTTAGTTTTCCCAAGGAAAAAAAGGAGCAGACATCTTAAATTATGACCAAAGGACAAACCCCAAGCCCCATCAAGATTCTCATCATTGATGATGAACCCCAAATTCAAAAGCTTTTGAGTTATGGGCTTTCTGATTCGGGTTGGATTTTGCTTAAGGCCATGTCTGGCGAAGAAGCTTTGAAGGTTGTCGCGGCTGAGCAGCCCACTTGTGTACTCCTTGATGTTGGACTTCCTAAAATGAGTGGAATTGAAACGCTTAAAGAGCTTCGAAGTTTTTCAGCGGTGCCGGTTATAATGCTTACAGTGGAAGATGATGATGCGCTTAAAGTTAAAGCGCTGGAATTAGGTGCGGATGATTATGTCACTAAGCCTTTTGCTATGCCGGTTCTGAAGGCTCGCATTCATGCTGTGGTCCGGCGGCATTCCCAATCTGCTGGAGATCAGAAAACTGCAAATGCATTGTTTCAAAGTGCTCATTTAAAAATTGATTTTTCTTCGCACAAAGTTTTTGTGGAGGGAAAAGAAATTCATCTTACCGCCACAGAGTTTGAGCTCATCGAACTTTTTATCCAAAATCGCGGGAAACTTCTCACTCATCAGGCTTTGCTGGCCAAGGTGTGGGGTGATCAGGCAGGCGATCAAATGCATTATCTTAGGGTTTATGTGAACAATCTGAGGCGAAAGATTGAGCTCAATCCCTCCATTCCCAAATTGCTCATTACGGAACCTGGTGTGGGTTATAGGTTTGAAGGTTGATTCCTTTTCATTTCGTAATGACTTCTCACCTAGCATTAATAAAATTATTTTGTTCTAGTTCGTAAAAAATATCCTTAACATTCGTTAGAGATTGTTCCTTTTTATTTTAAAAGCCTCACCAGGAAAATTTTAACCGAAATTTCACAATCAAAATTGAAGTTGCTGTTCTAAAGTCGCTAGGGGATAATGGAGCATAGAGTCATATTTGGATGTAAGCGGGCTTGAAGATTCCAAGGAGAACTTCATGAAGTACGCTTATGCATCTTATGTTTGTAAATTCTTATTCATCGGGATTTTTAATTTTTCCATTTCGGCTGAAACAGAGGATCCAGTTGAGGAGAATGATCACGTCTCGCCTCAGCTTATCGACGACGAGGAATTGCCCCAGAGTATGGCAACTATGGGCGATAGTATTAGCGCGGGAATGCTTGCCATGTATAGTCGGGAACAAGCGCAAAATATTTTTGTCGATTTTCGTGTGATTTTGAGATTAGTGGGGCTACTTCTTAGATCGGATACTCGCTCTATGGAAACCCCAAAATTGAGTTGGGCAAGTGGTTTGGATTCTAAGTACAGAACAGTCTCCCATGCTCATCGCTTAAGCTATATGTTGGGTAAAAAAATTAATGCCTATAATGCCGCGGTCTCCGGCAATGAATCAAAAGATTTGCTCAACCAATTGGCCGACATTGTAAAATGGAGCAAAAAAAACAACCACAATAATTTCCCTGATTATGTGACCATTTTGATTGGCGCCAACGACATTTGTGCCGACGATCCCGATTCTATGGTTACTCCGGATGTGTATGAAAATAATTTGCGGGAAGTGGTGGGGCAAATACTCAAAAAAAATCCTCAGACTAAAGTTTTTCTTAGTTCGCTTCCGGATATCGAGAATCTTCGAAGTATAGCCAAAGATTCTATGCTTATGGGTCGCAAGCCCTTTCCCCGCTGTCAGGATCTCTGGCGCAAGGTCAATCCTTGCCCCACACTCACCACCCTTGACGATCCTCAGGTGCGTGGACGTGTAAAACTTAGAGTTGAAGAATTCAATAGTGTATTGGCAAGAATCGCCAGCGAGAATCAACTTCTGGGATATCAAGTTCGTAACGGCCATGGAGTATTTGATTCAAAATTTGATATGAATCTTTTGAGCGTAGATTGTTTTCATCCAAATCGCGACGGACAAAGTTTTATTTCTGAGAAAACCTGGGAAGGTACTTGGTGGAATAAGCTTTGGGAAGATCGCTACGCTAAATCTTTTTCCGCCTACCTTAGCCGGCGATAGATTGGCGGGCGTCCGGGCCCAGTAAGATCCCGAATGTGGTGCCTGCTTCCGCTGAGCTTCTCACCACCACTTGCCCATGATGAGCTTCCGCTATTCCCTTCACCAGAGTGAGTCCGATTCCCCAGCCTTGATAGCTAATCATGCGCGCGCCTTCGGCCCGCTGGAGATACTCGAATAGATTTTTTTGATCCACTTCCGGGATCGGATTCCCCCAGTTGTGCACAAAAAGCTCAATTTTCCCATCGACACTTCGGGCGCCCACAGTGACAGGTAAAATCGGGGATCCATATTTTAAAGCATTGCTACAAAGATTTTCCATCACACGTTGAATGTCCTCACGACTCCAGTGAACTATACAATCAACTTCATTATTGAGAGTGAAACGCGGGCCATAGCTTTGTTGCAAATCTTCAAAAAATTCTTGCAAGAAATCTTTGAGATTAAATTCTGTAATTTTTTTAAGAGGAAAATTATTACCCACATGCAAAAGATTGGCGTCGAGCAGGTTTTGAATCATATTCTCGGTGCGCTTAAAACATTTGCTAATGATTTGGTAATATTTTTCTGGTTCCTGAATTTTATTTTTTTGCTTGATGAGATATTGCACAGACCCATGGCCAGAAGTGAGCGCATTTCGAAGATCGTGCGTGAGAGTGGCCACAAACCTTTCTCGAAGTTCTCTCTCTAGTTTCAATTGCTCTAAAGCCATTTTGTGATCGTGAATATCTCCCATGATCCCTGCCCAACGAATGATTTTCCCATTTTCATCGCGAATGGGGCGTGAGCGCGCCAAAAACCATCTATATTCACCTTCACGATTACGGAGCGGGATTTCGGTCTCCACATTGGATTCATTTTTCACAGATTGTCGCCAATTTCGCATCACCGCTTCCCGCACATCACTTCGTATGGCATTGGCTGCCCGTCCGCCCAGACTCTGTTCGAGAGTGAATCCGGTGTATTCGTACCAAGCTGGGTTAAAATAAAACACCTGGGCGTCGCAGCTGGCGATCCAAACAATATGCGGAATCGTGGTGGTGATACTTCGGAAATGAAGCTCGCTATCGGCTAAAGATTGCTCAGAATTTTTTTTATCGGTGATATCGTCATTCATTCCCACCCAACATTCCACTTTCCCATCAGCGGCAATCACGGGCGCGCCACGCGCTGTAGTCCAGCGCCATTCCCCGCTCATGTGGTGTAGACGATAGGTGATCTCATAGCGACTTAGGTTTTGTGCGGCAGCATTCCAGACTCGCTTTGTTCGCTCTCTGTCATCAGGATGAATAGCGTTGAGCCAACCCCATCCTTTGAGTTCTTCATAGCTTTGCCCCGTAAACGCACGCCAGGAGGGTGAATCTTCAAACACGTCTCCGGCAGGTGTTGCAATCCAAACCACTTGGGCGAAGGCTTCGATAAGAGCTCGGAAACGTTTTTCACTGACATCGAGTAAATTTTTTATACCAATATCAAGAGCGGTATTCGCGGTAGAGTCGCGAGCTAGCAGCTTTTTGCGGGAAGGCTTTTTTCGCTTAGAGGCTCTAACCGACAACATGTGAGGGCAAAATAACCTTAAGTCTTATATTGGCAACAATAAAGCACAGGAACTTTAGTTTTTTTTAAACAAAAAAAATTTACATCCCTCTTTAAAAACAGGCAATACCATGTATTGTTTAGGGTTTTTTAAAATGTAAAGCAATATTTATATGAAATGAAATTTATTTCATATTTGTCTTTTTCTCATGGGGAAAAATAGAATCCAATGGAGATGCCCAATAAGGGTACATTTTAGATTTTCCAAACACTCCTAGCAAGTACCCGAACGATTCTTGACGCAATGTAAAATAAATGCGAAGTCAGCATCTGTTTAGTGAAAGGATCTAGCCCATGCCTATCCATAAACTTCTCTTCCTTATTTATTTACTCTCCTCATTTTATAATTTAAACGCAAGCACTGAAACGCTAACAGAAAATGCCGCAATAGAAATACCCGAGATATCCGCGATTGAAACGGAACCCGTACAAATTGAAATTTCTGCGGATATGCGGGCTGAGCTAGCAACTGAAGAAATTCAGGCTGTAGAAAATATTCGCAAATTTTATCTTAAAGATTTGTTCAAATTCACTCGATTTGAACCAGAATTGCCGAGCTCGGCATTCGCGGGTACTCAATTCGTTTCGTTATCTGATTTGCTCGTATCCCCAAATTCGAACAATTTAATAAAAGAGGGTGGCGCCAGCTTAAGCGACGAACAATTGAAATCCTTGCGCGAAGAAGCATTGATCATCGTGCCCTCACAAGAATATCCAGGGCAAAATAATATTTGGAAAATCAATGGCTGGTTTATTTTGGGTACTAAAGAAATAAAGTTGATCGTCAGAAAGATGGGTGAAGCCGCCAATAGCGAGATTACTGTGATGTTGCCCGATACTTTTATTGGTCACAGTAAAGATTGGTTTCATCCATCTTTTAATCGTGCTTTTAGAAATATTTTTAAGGGTATTGGTCTGACTTTGGTTAATGCCATAGGTGCCCGCAAAATGACCAAAGCTTATAATTCTTCGGAAGTTGCTGCTGAGCTTGAGAAGCTTTTTTTAAAAGCTAATCCAAATGCCAACCCGTTGGATCTTCCTTCCTTACAAGAAAAGTATTTGCCTATTGTTAATAAAATTTCCAATGATGTTTTGTTGAGCTGGCAGCAATCCTTGCAATCAAAATTTCGCGATGAATTTGTGGCGCAAGCGCGCAAAGAATCCACCGATCCGGCTGATCAATCTCTTCGGGTTGAGCAATTGCTCTCAGAGAAATTATTTGAATTGTATTATCAAGCATTAAATAATTCCGGGGAACTCAAAGCGTTGCGTGCCGATTTAGCTCAGCTATTAATTGAGCGCCATAAGGCCAATCTGATTGTTGAAGGAGCATTTTTCCAAATCAATGCTGATTTTGCGGAATTGTACAAACAGGCTGAAAGTTTTGTTAGTCAAAAACATCCTCATCTTTCTAAAATTTCTAATTTTTTCCAATTTGCTGTCGCACGAGTTTATCGGAAAATTTATCTCCGTCGACGTTTTGCAGCTTATATGCCGTTGATTGAAAAATTAGGGCAAGCTGGATTTCATGACGACGCCGTACAAGTGGCCAAACTGTTAAAATTTTTGGAAATGGACAGCGCTTCTCATGATAAAAAAATTCGTAATAAAACAGAAGCGACTGGAGATGTTAGAAGCGGCAGAATTATTTGGGATCCTAAAGATTGGATTGTCCAAAAAATCGACGACCCTCGAGAGCCATACACGGCTTCTAAAGTGATTTATTCGAGTGCGAAATCCAATTGGATAGGCTGGCGTGCTTGGCTATTTTTTCTGCGCGCAAAAAACTACTTTTTTAATATCAATTACTGGGCTTTCAAAAAAGAATTATGGAATGGAAAATTTGGTTTACGTGCTTTAGTCGAAGAAAAAGCATTTTATGGCCAAAAAACACTGAATCCTGAAACGGGTGAACTGATCGATCTAAAATCGAGCAAGCGCGAAACTTTGCGATCCGCTTGGGCGGCAATTTCTCAAGAAGCTAAAGATTATAATCCAGCAGATCATCAGCATGATCTTCTATCGGAGAGCACTTATGCAAAATTGGCCAAATTATGGCGAGGCACTCGAAAAGTGGCGCTTGGCTTGGGTCGCCCCGCAGGCGCTTTTTGCAATGTGGTGGTGTCGGCTGCTGCTTGTTTAAGCTCAGTACCGTTGGCAATAGTTGGATCGGGTTTGCAGACAGCTTTTAATTTGAGCGTGTATGATTTTGATCTTCCAAGAGATAAAAATACATTTGAAGTAAAAAACCGAATTTCTCCTCTCGTTCAGGGTATAGTGACACTGGGCGGTGGTGTGCTTGATTTTGCCGCTTCTGTGCTGAGGGTGCCCGCACATGTGATTGCCTTTGGAGTGATTGATGCCTCAACTCTAGCCGTCCAAGCTGTTCGTTTGCGGGATTGGGCCGCCCGTTTCATTTTCTTTAATAAAAAAAGTATGAAGGTGCCGGGCCGAGACAGCAAGGTGATTAAGCGAATTCAGGGTCCTGGTCTTTCTTCTGAATATTATTTCCAAATTAAAGAAGATTTGGCCCTTTTGGTATTGCAAGCAAACCTCGAAAAGCAGGAACTGGAGCTTTTTTCACAGTTTACAATGGCCCAAGCGCAAAAACCGCTTAATGCATTGCAGAGATCTTTAAAAAAGCTTTTTGGAGCATTTTTTACCAATCTCGGCGAAGGAAATTTAGAAAAAGCTGCCTATGCTAAAGAAATTATTTCATCTGTGAAGGATGCGGAAAAATATGTCAAAGAGAATGTCTCCGCTCGACGCGAAACAATAGCCAAGCTTATTGGTGTGCATTCAAAAGAACTTGATAGAGTTCGACTCTCACAAGCTTCGCTCAACTCCCTTTTGCCCCGTGCCCTGGCTTTAACTAAAAAGTTTTACGCTGAGAAATTAAGTAAAAATTTTTTGAATGATAAGGTGAAAGCTCAATTTTGGGCGAACTTTACCCTAAATGAAAACGATTTCATCGGACTCACCCAAGCTTTGCTTAAAAATTCATTTGGCCCCAACATTCTCAGTTCTCTAGAAGCTACCGATTCCACCTTCACCTTACAGAGTAAAGATGTGGGTCTAGGTGAGCTTGTGAGCAATTTGATGACCGGCATTGATCCCGACAACAGTATGCCAGTGGATAGCTCGGTGAAAAAATTCCCCTCGGTGGCTAAATATGTAGATCCCACTGAGGTGAGCGTCGATGCGCAGTTTACCTCTTTAGCCCAGCAGAGTTGCGCATCCTATTTGTTGGATATTATTGAAGGTGCGCGATAACTTAAGCTAAAGCTCTAAAACCGTAATCTGAAGACATTCTAAAAAAATATTTTAATGGATTGCCCCCTATACCCATATTTATGCTAAAAAATTCTAGAGGGCATTTTTATGAAAAACTTCATTTTTATTTTGATTTCAGTTTTAGCGCTAAATCTGGGCTTTTCATCAAAGCTTCAAGCCAAGGATGGCGATACATTCAATTTAACCACGCCTCCACTTTCTTTATTTCTAGGAATTTATTCCTTGGGTTTGGATGTGAAAATCACTGACCAATTCACTTTAGGACCAGTCCTTGGTTATTACTCCGACACTTCGCAGGGCGTGAAAGTGAAAGTTTACGAATTAGGTGTTCGCGGCAATTGGTTTATCAATAAGCCGGTTTTCAACAGTAGCTGGTATCTGGGGCCTAGTATTGCCTATGTGGGAACAAAAGCCAGCGAAGATAAGGTTAATGTCACGCTTAATCTATGGGCCCTCACAGTGCTTGGGGGCTATCACTGGTTTTGGGACAGTGGCTTCAACTTAGGTCTTGGCGCAGGCTTCACCCACATCAACTGGCCCGACTACGTCACCGTCAACGGAAAAAGAATTTCTTTCAGCCAATTCGAAGAAACCACATTGGCCCTAGAATTCAAGCTCGGCTATTCTTTTTAAATCTTTTACGACCCACTTAAGGAGAATACGAATTTTTATTTAGATTCGTATTCTCATTTTCAAGAGGGGACTTTTTAAATTTCTTCTTCGAAGCATCTGCAGCGCCCATTACAAGTCTTATGAAATTAAAGTTATCTGCGCGAAGCCGCTGAGAAGAAAAAATTTAAAAAGTCCCCTCTTGAAAATGAGCTAGCTTCCAAATTTTGTTAAAGCAACACCGCAATTAAATCAGCCTTCTAGGCCCAATTTGTTAACGATATTTTTCAGCGAAAAAATTTAAAAATTATCTGCACTTAAATCATTTTCTCGCTTTTCTCCTATGAGAATTGAAATCTTCATGGAATCTTAACTTGTGAAATCTTTAGCCTGAGATCAATAATGGGAGTGTCTAGGAAATAATTTTTCATCCTAGGCCAACGTGGAATGTATCCGGACAAATGAGTTTTAGGCCTTCCATTGGGGGCGCCTAAGCCGGAGGACTACCATGATGTGCTCTCACTACAACGTTTTCGCACGCTCTGTTTCGCTTTCAATTTGCTCTCTTTTTCTGTCTGCCCAGGCATTCGCGATGGGAAGTAAACTACCTGCCAATCCTCCAGATTCTTCTTCCAATGATCCCGTTGCCGATATTACTGCAATTGCTCAAGCTTCTTCTTGCGCAGCTTATAGTTGGAAAGATCGTGGTCGTGCTCCCGCTGCTTATATTGCCGGCATGAGTGTGACCTTTGCTAAAGCTCTGTGTCGCTTAAAATCCGGAGAAAGCCCTGCCGCATTGACCGCTCATAAAAACACTCAAAATACTTCCACCGACGCCATTGCTTGGTACGAAGATCGTATGGATTCACTGGGTCTTTCGATCGATAGCAGCGGGCCCGATACTCTCCGTTCGCTTTATACTTTGGGCGTGGGTCTCGGCATGCGGGAGTCTTCTGGAAAATACTGTGAGGGTTATGATGTCGGTGCGGGGCCGGAAACTGCGACTGAGGCGGAAGTGGGAACTTTTCAAACTAGCTACAATGCGATTTCGGCTTCTCCAGAGCTTAAAAAACTCTACAATAGTTATCTGGCCAATCCTGGAAAATGTTATCTCAATGTATTTTCAAAAAATGTGAGCTGCACAGCTCGGGGAATTGTGGGCAGTGGAGTGGGGGCGGATTTCCAACGCTTTGTGAAATCTTGCCCGGCTTTCGGCGCAGAGTTTGCGATGCTCACTTTGCGCGTGATTCGTAAGCATTATGGCCCCATCAATCGTCGCGAAGCAGAAGTGAATTCTTCCTGCAACAAAATGCTTGATCAAGTTCAAGAATATGTCGACAGCCGTGCTTCTTCGGTTTGTTCGAAATTGTAAAATTATTTGGGAATTCAGTTGAGAGTCGGCGTTGAAGTACAGTAGCAACGTTCGACTCTCCTTCTTAGTTGGCTTCTTTGCCATACAAATAAGGTAAATTCAGATCTTCCACGTAGGGGGCCTCGCGCCTCCCCTTCACTCCGCCTGGGTAAACGGGCAGGATGGCGGTGTCTATAATTGGAGAGACCGCTCGGTCCATGATCTCCAGCATGCGCTCGCCGTCTTCAGCAAAAAGAGCTACGCGATCTTGTAGGAAGGAGCCGGTGATAATTTTTTCAAAAAACACTTCATAGGGCTTTTCGTTAAGATCAAAACGCACTTCCTCATGATCGCCACGGAAAAGCGTGGCTGTGGCATGGTTGCCATTCGCGCTGCTGCTACGCAAATCAAAGCGCACTCTATTGCCGTTGACTCCCACAACTTCTAGCAATTTGGTATTGTGATCATACTCGGTGCCTAGGGCGCGTACGCCTTTAATTCCCTTACCCACAAAGAGCTCTCCATCCGCAAAGCCCATGGGAGCCATTTCGGATCCGGCATTGGAGATTTTTAAACGGCGTTCAAATTTAAAATGAATGTGAGCGTAGGTTTCACCTTTGATTTCGGTGCGTTTATTCAGATCGCCATCGACACCAGTATACTGGGCAGCTTGCACGCTCATGATTCTTACCGAAGAGATTTTTCCGAAATATTCCAACAAAGGAAACATATGGGGTACCCCGTCCATCACCATCCCGCTGTTGAGCGCTTTGGTGCGGATTTCGCTTTCAATGGCGCCGTCACGGGGCGCGGAAGGTGTGAAGCTAGGATCCGCACCGCTTTTGTCTTCTAAAAAGTAATATTTAAACGACGCCACTCCTCCGCCCAGCAAATCGCTGATGAGCTTGAGCTGGTATTCCGTGGGCAGCAAGCGAGCGCGATAATGATCAAGGGTGAGCACTCGAGCGTCGTGGTGATCAAGCTCGCCGAGCAGGGCCCGAGCTTTTTTGATGTTGGTGTCGAGGGGTTTTTCCACGAAAATGTGCTGGGGAGGATTTTTGTGTTGCAACCAAGTGCGAGCGGTGTCGACGTGGGCAAAGTCAGGCGTGGCCACCACCACATGATTGGGTCTGAGATCATCTATCTTAATTTTATCTGCGGGAGTGTCGAGGTCTAAATATTCAGCTCCCCATTCTCGGACTAAAGCAATTACGCCTTTCATTTTTTCTTCTAACTGCGCATTTCCTTTCCAATATTTGCTGGAATCGATAAAGGTCACTTGAAAATTATGAGTGCCGCCAAATCTTTTTTTTAGAGAGCTGAATGCCGGGCTGTAGTATTTTCTCACCACATCACCGACTCCCACTATGACAATTTGTGTGATAGGCGTTGCGGTGAGAGTGCTCGCGCAGGCAGTGGAAGCAGGGCTGCTCTCGAGTGAAAATACGAAGTTATTACTAAAGAAAAAAAATAAAAAAAGAAAAACTAAAAAATTATTTCCGTGAAAAAAAATCTTCATAAAAATCCTTTACATTACCGTCGAAAGATTTGACCTTTGCTGATTTACCATGTTAACTCCCAAAGCTCATCTAGAAAGGGAATTCTCATGGGATTAAAAAATCTTAATAATTCTTTATTGGCAAAAATTTCTCTATTTTCCCTTTTGTTTCTACAAATTCGAAATACTTTTCCCGTCGATTGTGGCACACCTCTTTTAACGCCCGTGACGAGCAGAGTGGGGCAAGCGAGCCAAGATTTTGCGGTGATCGGTGTGGGCGTTATGGGGATGGGTTTTGCTGAAAATGCAGCTGAGCAAGGAGTGAGTTTGGCCCTGCAAGATATGCCCAGGGTTTACGACGAAAAGCTTCGCATCGTGAATACTTTTCGTGCAAAGGGCTTAGATGTGGTGCTGGCTAAAGACGCTGAGGAATTGGTGAAATCCCTCAAAAGCCCACGAAAAATTATGATTTTGGTCAACTCAGAATACGTGGAATCCGTTGTGAAAGGATTACTCCCCTTTTTATCTCCCGGAGATATTGTGATCGACAGCGCCAATAGCCATTTTGCCCAGACCGAAAGATTGCAGATGCAATTTGCGGAAAGAGGCATTCACTTAGTGGGTATGGGCATTTCGGGTGGGGCAAGCGGTGCACGCCATGGCCCAAGCCTTATGCCGGGTGGGACCGAATATGCTGTAAATGAAGTTTTACCAATTCTTAGTAAAGCTGCAGGAAAAGCCAAGAGCGACGGGCTTCCAGCCGTGGCGTATATGGGCCCGGGGGCAGCCGGTCACATCGTAAAAACGGTGCACAATGGGATTGAATATGCAGAAATGCAGCTCATCGCCGAAGCGTATGATTTGCTCAAGCGCGGATTAAAATATGCAAATCCGCAAATTCTAGATTTCTTCATTCGCCTCAACAGCGTTTCGCCTTCTTATTTGTTGGGCGCCACCATCAATATCCTTCAAACTCCAGATCCGCTCAAGGAATCTGAACTGTTAGTGGATAGTATTTTGGACACAGCCAAGCAGAAGGGTACTGGAAAATGGACTGTGCAAATGGCGGCCGATGCGGGTGTTTATACTCCCATCATCAGTGCAGCTTTCAACGCTCGTTTGGTGACCGCTTTAAAAGAAATTAGAGTGGCTTTCGCTAAAGATGCGCCGGAAAAATCCATTGAATTACCTCGCGACTATCTCAATGAATCGCATCTGCAGAATGCTTTTATATTGGCCCGTCGTTTAGCCTTTTTGGAAGGTTTCAACACCCTCAGCGCCCTTTCTTGGATGCGACCAGAGCTCAACAAAGGCTATGGAGTGACTTTGCCTCCCGATCGACAAGAAAATTACTCATTCGATTTGGCCAATATCGCTCGAACCTGGCGTGAGGGTTGCATCTTGCAGGGGTTAGAAGTGGAAAATTTCGCCAAACTTTTTAAAGAAACGAAGGGTAAAAATTTTGCACTAATTTTGGAGCCCTATATTTTTGAGAGTATTGCGAAGAATCGCGCAGCTCTCGCTGAAGTTTTAGAAAAAGCGCAACATTTGCAAATTCCCATGCCCGCATTTGGTGCCGCGAGCAACAGCATACTTTCTCACAACTCTGCGCTGCTACCTGCCAATCTCACTCAAGCACAGCGAGATTTTTTTGGCTCCCATACTTTTGAGCGCATAGATGGCCCAGTCGGAGAGAGCATTCACCACAATTGGATCAAATAAATTTAATCCCCAGATAGGGTTTGTTTATGAAAGTTAAAGTGAAATATTTGAAGAAATTTTCCCTCTTATTTCTTTTTTTCTTCCTGGGAACTTTCGCCAAGGCCACCGAAAACGCCAAGCTGATAGAGGCGATGCTAAGCGCGTGGCGAAGTCAAGATAGCTATATTGATGGCGGAACTCTGCGCGAAGAGAGCGAACTTTTTATTCCCGCTAAGCTTCGCCGTGCGCTTGCCGAAAGCACTCAGATATCCCTGCTTAAAGAACTCAAAAGCAAAACTGATGCGCCTTGGTTTGTGACTAGGGCGGACGTCGAAAATATTTTAAAAATTCGGAAAATATCCCAGCACACTCGAAATTTTATTCGACCTTTCATCAACGAGGGGCCGTTAGTGCATGGATTTCAAAATGAAATCAAAGATCTCTCACAAGCAAAACTTGATGAAATTTTAAAACCTTTCTCGTTTCCCGAATCAAATTCAGAAAACACGCCAAAAGCGCGGAGAATATTTAGTTACCGAGTGCATAAAATTAAATCGCTCGCGCTCAAGAGCATTATCGACAATGATCTTTATGCGTTTACAGTGGGTGCCGTGCTTTTTGATTTAGGGTTTCATGAATCCAAAGAAGCTGTTTTCGAAAATTTAAGTCGCGGAGCGGATGCCTATCCCTATATGGTGGCCGACGGGCAAGATCAGATTGTTGATCTTTTAGAAAATCTTCGTTTCACCCGCTGGGAAATCGAAGCGCTTAAAAAGCACGTAGAATCCAAGATTCATGTTAATCCTAAATTTTGGGATTGGTTGGCCAAGTGGCGCTTCAGGGGAAGCATTCGATCTCTTCCGGTAGCCACTGTCGTTTTTCCTGGCACGCCTATCAATCAAATCATTTGCGATCCTGTATCCGCAATTATAGTCGAGAGCCTGATCAATCCTTGGATGAGTTCTGCCACGAATTTACTCACCACTGCGGTGAGAAATATGCTTGCTGCTCGCGGAATCAAAACAGTAACGGAAGCGGGCACTCGTAGGGTGATTAGCGGAAATTTGTCTGCTCGCGCGGCAATTCTGGCCGGCGCTCAAGGCACATCCAATGTTTTAACGGCCACACTGCAAAACAGCGCAGCTTACGGAACGATGAACCATGCCTCGATCGCTCTTTTCCCAACGGAAATGGAGGCTTTCGAAGCCTTCGCGGTCGCGGCAAAAAATCCCACACTTATTTTGCCGGATACTTATGACATGCGTGATGGACTGCGCACAGCTGTTCGCGCCGGCGGGGATCAGATCGCTAGCTTCCGCATGGACTCCAATTTGACGACTAGTTCCGGGGCACACATGAGCACATTAGAGAGCATTCGGGAACTGAGAAGCATTTGGAAGAGCATCGGCAAGGGCCACTGGGGAGGCGTGGTCACCAATGACCTTACTGAAGAAACGCTTAATGAATTGGCGCAATCCGATTTGAGTGTGGAATCTGCTTCAATGGGAGGGGCATTTGCGACATCTTCTAAAAAAGTCGCACACGGTAATTTTGTTTATAAACTTGTTGAACTGCGTGATGTGGTGAGCAAGAAAGTTGTATTTCCAATCAAAGCGGCGCAAGGAAAATCTACCGAGCCAGGTGAAAAAAATGTATGGAGAGTTACAGACAACGACGGGCGATATCTAGCCGATTTCAAAGAGCGTCCAGGAATAGTTCCCGAATTTCATCCCCAAACCAGCGCCAAGCAAATGCTTGTGACATTGATGAGCAAGGGAAAACGTGTGCAGCCTCGAGCGGAAAGGTCGTCAGTAGTTGAATATATTCAAGAGCAATTGGGGCATGTCGATCCGGCTATTCTTGATCCCAGCGCCACCCGCAGCAGTTTGGGCTCAAAAAATTATAGGATCAATACGAGCTGGCGTTTGAGTGAAATCGGCAAAGAAGCTTTGAGAGCGGTACAGCCCAGAGAAGAATTTAGAATTTTAGTGTTTCCAGGCTCTTTTGATCCGGTTACTGAGGAAGGTCATGTGGCGATGGCAAAGAGAATCAATGAATTGTTTAAAAACAAAAATTCCCCACACGGTTTTGATAAAATAATTTTTGTGCCCACCGGCGACAATCCTGTGCATGGTAGAAAATACCAACTGAGCGGATTGGCTCGAATAGAGCAACTTCGGCGGGCTCTAAAAAATATTCCCCAAGCAGAAATTTTCACCGATGAAGTTGCTTTGCGGGACGATTATGCCATCAACACTCTAAGAAAAATTGAGACGCTTAATCCTGAAGCAAAAATTACGATCGCCATGGGCGATGAAGTGTTTTGGGGTATCGCGGGAGTGAAGCCATGGAAAGAGGCTGCGGCGCTTCTGAACAATTACAATTTTGTGGTGAGTAAGCGTTATGGTCCTAATAGTCCGGAAGATAAAATCAACACAGAAAAATTTTTAATTGAAGCGAATTATGTTAAAAAAGTGAATCGCTACGTTAATCCCAATGGAAAGCAGATTGAGTTTTTTAATCCTAATTTGAGTAAACCCAATATTTCCGCCACTCAGGTGAGAGATTTTTACAATCAACAAAATGTCGCAGGCTTTTTCCATCTCACTGGTCGCCAATCGACTTTTGCCGCTCGCTTGAATTATCCCAGTCACGATCAATTCGTGGATGGAGCGCTAAAGGTGGCAGGCACGGAGCTCACCGTTGGAAATCTTAGCAAGGTGACCGAGGAAACACTGGGAGATAATATTTTTAAAAGTTCACTTTCAGCAGAGGCGCATTTTGATGAAGAAGTTAAAAGGCCTGGCATCAATGATGAATTTCATGCTCCTCGCAATTTTATCGATCCCCATTATCTTGAATATGTGGAATGGCTTGATCCCTACAAAGTACTGCCTCATTTCCACGCTGCTTGGTGCACAGATTTTTGCGATTATTTTGTGCTCAAAGCTGAACTTGAGCGTGGCTACAATTCGATCTTTATCATCGACACTGCGACTGGAGTATTCCCTAAGCTGAACGGACAGCGTTTACGAGAGCTGCTGGATCTTGGTTTGAAGGTGATAAGCACTCAGGAATATCTCGCGCTCCACAAGAAATGGAAAGCAGAAGGGGCCAAGTGGCATAATGTGCTCAATGATTTAAGTGAATGGGAAAAAACGAGCAGAACGCAGGAAAATTTAATCGAAGCGCTAAAAGATCCTCGCTTTGCCGACCCCGATCATAATCTTGCCGCGGATTTTGTGCCGAGTTGTGCGCTTTTTTTAGATAGGCAAGAAAAGAAATTTTAAGGAGATAGCGATGTTATTGAAATTTGTCATTGGGATATGTGTAGTGCTGAGCCTGGGTGTTCTGGAAGCGAAAATTTCGAAGAAAGCCCCGCTCAAAATCGCCATGTTACAATTTGACCCGATAGCTGGCGGTCACTGGAAATAAAACGGAATATGCTATGGGTTATTTCACTTTTGGCGGAGACGACAAGGGGGGGCTCGGTATTTTAGGTGATTTGTGGAAATCTGAAATCTATCTTTTGGGGGAATACATCAATGAACGAGCCGGAGGAGAAATTATTCCCTACAATACTCTGCATAAGCCCGCCTCGGCTGAGCTTAAAAAAGATCAGGTGAGTTATGGAACAAACGATGGAATGCCGCCTTATGCGATTTTAGACCCCCTTCTTCGAGACTATTTTGAAAATCGAATAGATCCCCAAACACTATATGAAAGATACACCGCACTTCAGCCGGAACGGCCGCACGATTGGGTGAAAAAAGTGATCGACCATGTTGAGCGTATGGATTACAAACGTCGTCAAGCTGCGCCGCTTTTGCGCGTCAGTCGGAAGAAGACCTTCGATTGGATAGGCCGTCGAGTACCCGCCGCTAAGATGAATCTTCATGATCCGATCGTACCCTGTGATGTGTCCTTAACCGTGCAGGCTGCACCCTCGGATTGGTTTAGGGAAACTCTCTCGCCTACCTTGAAGGCTTTAGAGACAAAATAATTTGGAGTAGTGCCTTGAAAGCTAGAAAAAAATACTGCAGAGGAAGTTTACTCAAGTTTTTTCTCTTGCTTACTTTTTTAGCTCAAAATATTCTCATCCCCCAGGCTATTTCGGCCAGCGATTGCCAGGCTCCTTTAGTGGTGGAACCCACCCCGGCTGACGATCGCTTCGTTCAGGAGCTCATGGAGGATTCCAATGCGGTCTACGATCGTTTGCGCCAACGCGCACTCGCGGCCAAAGATGAGGGACTGAAAACTTTCTCTTTCCTTGAGATGGCCCCCACACTACGCGCCGTTCTCGCCAAGATAGATTACTTTATTGCTTCTCCTTCTACCTCGGCGGATGCCAAGGAGACTTATAGAAATCTGCTGAGCCGTGGCCTCGAGTTGCAGAGTGAAAAAATTCCCTACCAAGAATTTATCCGCTGGAGCATGCAATTCATCGAATCGGTTGACAGGGAATTTCGTCGGGTTAATCCGCAGTACACAAGTTACTATCACCAAAATTTAGCAAAAAATGGCGTCGAGGATCTGCTTGAAAAATGGCCCAATGTGATTGTTTTTCCCAGTTTCCAGGCGGTGGGCTTTGATTATTTTTTCAAAACCCGCAATGTACCCGTCCACATCATTGGATTTAGCACGGAGGCACTCTTCGCGGATGGCTATATGCTCACTCCAGCCGAATTTGCCTATCATGACTGGGGCCATATCGAATTTCTCTCTTTGCGCGACATTGATCATCTCACCGATCCTTATGCAAAACTGAGCAACACACTCAAAGAATGGAAGGAAAATCGTGAAGACTTCCTTTCTGCGTTGGACGCATTGAGAGAAAGCGACCGCGATCTTTTCCGCGGAGTACAGATGACCTTCTTTGAAGTCCTTCATGAACGAGGATATCCTTATGATTTGTTCCGCCTCAAGGCTCAATTTGAAACTTCCAAATGGACAGAAATCCTCCACCGTAAGCTCACCAATAATTTTTGGAAAAATATTGTCTTTACTCCCGCGCAACTCTCTCGCCTAGACGAAGCACGGGCATGGCTCCTCTCAATGACCAAATATTTTATCGAGAAGAGGAATTTAAAAAATATTCACGCACTCAAAGCCGAGAGTGAATCGGTGCGCATTCGACTCACTCCTCCGGTGCAAACTTTTCATGGTTATTTCGATTCGGCCTTTTTTGACGATGAAGGAAAGATTTGGGTCAATTTCAAAGAAACTGAGCAGCTTGATCAAGTGGCCGGTCTTTATGACGTCTCTCTGGCTCAGATTTCTGATAAAGACGCACCGAATATTTCTCTAGAGACAATCGCATTGCTGGAGAAATTGCTTTGGGTTAAATGGAAAGCCACAAGAGTGCTCAAACAGGGAGACACTCATAACCAGCAGTACCGTTTGGTAGGGATAAAATTGAATTCAGACTCAGAATTTATCGCTCAACTTAAAGATCAAAATGGCAGTCAAACTAGTGTTCCGTTAAATGATGTCATAATTCCTTACGAGGTCACCTCAAATGAATTTGTGATCAAAGACGTCGAAGTCTACAAACTTCGACAACTTCTCTCTGAGCACAAAGCGAAGGCCAAGCTCACTTTTATAGTGCAGGAAGCCCAAAAATATTTTGAGGGTAACGTGGCTGAAATCCTTGAAAACAATGGCTCGCCACGCGTTCGCCTCAACATTTTGGGCCCCGATTCCTCGAGTGTTGAAAGCGAATATCCTTTGAGCGATCTCAGCTTTTTCGCCGATGGTCCGCTGCTTTTTTCTTTGCGCGACAACCAAACACGCATGGAGCAACTAGCAAAAAATAGTCATATGCTGATGGCGCCTCTGCCGTTGGTGAAAAGTTTCAGCAACAGCAATATTTTGTTTCGCCTCAGTTCCGATGTGAGTTTTCGCGATGCCTATATGCTACTTCCCAATGAACTCGTTGCCGATCAATTGATGGAAGCTTTGATTGCGGTAAGAACCCTTAAGAGCAGCCGCGCGCGGGTGGTGAGAATTGTCACCAACAATTATTCTTCTGAAATAAAGTTAAATCTTGGCGAAGAAAATTATCCTCTCAACGTTTCTTCTTTATTTCACGTGGCCGGCGCCGATAAAATTCGACTTTCCGGAAACCGATTGCACAATCTCAATTCGGATCCGAAAAAATTCAAAAAACGCGAGATCAAGGATTCTTATGTGATGAGCTTGCGCTCAGATGATCTGGGCCAGCAAATCGCTTTGAAAAGCGATATAAAGTTCTGGGCAACGCACACCGTGCTTCCCGAGAATTCCCAAATTTACCTAGTGATAGATGGTGGAATGAACACCAACGAACAAGTTTTGCGTGCGATGGGCCTGGCTCAGCTGCTTCGCCAACGTGGCAATAAAATTTGCTTAATAAGCCCTTATCTTCCTTATGCTAGATCCGACAAAATAGATGAAGGTGGAGGAATTGCTATCACTGGTCGTTTGATTGCAGATCTTCTGGAATTTTCTGGAATCGATTTCTTTATTTTTATGCGCGCCCATGCTCCGCAATCCATCGGTTTTTATTCCAAACCCACTATCCATTTGAGCTCGCGCCCGACATTGATTCCTTATTTGCGCTCTAAAGGCGTGCAAAAAATCATTGCTCCAGATGAAGGTGCGCAAAAAGAAGCCACGCTCTATGCTAAAGAGCTTAAAATTCAAGTCTCAACTGTCAACAAGCACCGCGATCCTTTCACGCAGGAAACGCAAATTCTTGGATTAACGGATAGTGATGTTAAAGGAATGGTGCTTGCCATTGTGGATGATGAACTCGATACCGGAGGAACCGCTTCTTCGGTGATCGATCTTCTCTTTAAGCTCGAGGCCAAACAAATTTTTGTTGTGGGCACTCATCACACGGGAACTTTGGTCAAAGTACTGAATAACCCAAATTTGTCAGAAATTGTACTTACAGATTCTGTGGTGAACTCATTTAGTAAGGGTCATCCCAAAGTGATTAAGCTCAGCATTGCGGATGAAATCTCCGAGCAGTTAAAGAAACTAGAAAAGGCCCAGAAGATTTCTGAGTTGCGTTAACAATGAAAAAAGTTCTATATTTTCTTTGCGCGCTATGTATAATTCGGTGCGATCCCCTACGAGGACCCATGAAACGTTATGCATTCACCAGCGATCTAGAGGGCAATTTTGAAAAATGGCAGAGACTCATTGAGGACAGTCCAGATATTTTTTACCGCGATAGTCAGGGCATAGCCTTACGGGATGGTGTCGAATTTATTTATGGTGGAGATCTTATCGATCGTGCACCCGGTGCTTTACGCCTTATAAAAGATCTCCTGGCATTAAAAAAACGTTATTCCGAGCGGGTGACTCTTCTGGCGGGCAACCGAGATATCAATAAAATATTTTTCCTTTATTATCTTTCTCCTAAGTATCTAAACAAAGCTTATGAGGAAGCCGTGGAATTTTTTATCAATACGCTCAGCGGAGAAGAGAAGAAAGCTAGCAAAAGGGTTCTCATCAGCAAATGGATGCTCAAGAGTTTCAATGCTCCTCGGGCTTTTGAATTTAGAAAAGAAGAACTCGAAATTCTCCAAGGCCGCTCGGTGAGCGAAGATGAGGTGGTGGATTCCTTCCTCGAGGATCTGAGAGAAGGTGGCGCGCTCTATGAATATTTGCAAGAAGCTCAGGTGATGTATTCAAAAGACGGAAACACTTTCGTCCATGGAGCGATACTCGATAGCACTCTGGGTTATGTGCCCAGACTCGAAAACCTCGAAACAAATTATCAAAGTTGGATACTTAAACTCAATGCTTGGTATAAGGCCTCGATTGCACAACTAAAAAATGTGGAATTTATGGACAACTATCGCCGCAGTGTGCTTGCCGATCTGCTCATCTACCATGGCGGACGCAGTCAGGGGCGCTCGGTTATCTATTCCCGTTATTCGGATGCCAATGGCAATCAAGTGCTGCCTTCGCAAAATTTACGCGCCTATCTCCGGCAAGAAAAGCAAAAGCGCGTCATTCATGGCCACACTCCAGTGGGATTTCTTCCCACCATCATGCGCGACGAGGATTTAGAATTTGTGAATGGCGACAACTCTGAAAATAAAACCTATTCTCTGATAGTCATGGACTCTGAGACGATAGAAATTCGAGGCGAGAAGGTGGAAGATATCCATTCCGCCGATTCGCTTCCCTCCGAGGCTCTGAGATACCGGGTGGGCCGCAATGAGCGCACTCCACTCGGATTAAAGCTTGAGCAAAGCCAGGACTTGATTTTGGCTCCCTGGAGCAAAGAAAAATGGCTAGCCTTGCTTTACCGTGAGCGCTACCAAAGAGTTTACCGATTGATCGATAAGAAAGATTTAGCAGCTAAGGATTTTATTGAATGTCAAAGATCGCTTTTTTAATTTTTTTCTCCTTTTTATTGCAGAATTGTTCGAGCTCAAAAAACAAACTGAGCAAGCAGGCACCCATTACGGCCGCAGTCATTGAAAAACGTGCCGAGCGCAGCAAAGCGACCGCTGTTGGCACAAGCTACAAACCTAAAGCGCTGAGCGATTTCATCGCGAAAAACACTTCCATGGCGTATCGTTTGGATTTGGCGGCAAAAAATTCCAAAAAGAAGTCGGAGCTTTACTTTTCACACAGTGGCCTTGAGCACTTGGAAAAAAGCGAAGAAGCGCTTTCCAGCACATTGGGATCCTAAGCTTAGAATTCCACGTGGACAAGTTGTCG
>JADMIO010828217.1_pt1 | contig 55517 bp, 51 predicted proteins | sample 8958161 | NCBI WGS metagenome assembly JADMIO01 (sample SAMN16585339, study PRJNA669376) | soil metagenome | isolation source: Crop rotation soil | place: USA: Cullars Rotation, Alabama | collected 2011
GGCCGCGACTTCAAGTCACGTGAATTCCAAGCTTCGGATCCCACTGTGCTGGAAAGCCGGGCGTAGTATGCGCTTCCATGCCGCCACGGGACCAAACCGCAGCGGCGAGTTATTGCTGGCAGGGTCGCCGGTAATCGGATGTTTCGAGATCTCAATGATGCGACAACCGGACGCCGCCGCCAAATGCATAGGTCCGGAATCGTTCCCGACAAACACCCGGCAATGTTGGAGAAGAGCCGCCGTGACAGGCAGAGCTAATGCGCCCGCGGCATTCACCACACTCGGGTCGATTTTTCTTAAAGCATCACCGGTCACTCGATCAGATTCGCCACCGATAATCAGTATTTTGGGCACATTTGCTTTTTTCAGGCGGCCAATGAGTTCCGCGAATTTTTCAACTGGCCAGCATCGAGCAGGATCTCCCGCCCCGATACCAAGGGCAACGATCGTTCCATTGAGTCCGTTTTGCGTGCGATATTCGGCGGCGGCAGCAATGTCTGTACTCTCCAGGTGAAGCTCCGGTCGCAGGTCGTCTTTCTTGAGTCCAACATGGGCCAGCATATTTCCGTGAAGTTCAATTTCATGCTGAATACCACGGGAAGGCACCGGGTGATTCACAAGCCTCCGCAGGTCTTTGCCTAAACCAAGGCACAAGGATTCGTGCGCACAAATATTCGAGGCACCCGTCCACCAGGCATGCTCCACCACGTGGTAATGATCCCCAGAACCGCGTGGAATAAGAACCCAATCCGGAGAAGAATGTCCACGTCGTTCGCGAATTTGACCTAGGTAATGTTGCCACGCGCGCCTTTGCCCGCCAAACCACGACATGTCCCACTCCATGATATCGTCGCAAAAAACACTGCTCTTCACGAGCGCAGTGCAGGCTGCCTTCACCGCCAGCGTAATCCTCGCCTGGGGACATTGCCTTCGCAATGATCGGAGGAAACCGGTGGATAACACGACATCGCCAATTTCGTCCGGCTTTAAAACTAGGATGTGAGATGCGCTTCCAATCGCCACGTTTCTCCTGGTGGTCAACCATCGACCGGGCATGAACAGATTGCCTGCCAGAAAATGGAACAAGGGGCTGCTGACTATCTGTGATGCTGGCATGGCGCCGAAGGATCGTTGGTTACCGTTGCGGCCATAATATTTTCATCAGTTCATCCCAAGAACAGGCTTGCAATGTCCGGGGAATATTCTTTCGTGCCTGTTCAATAATCTGACCCCGCTTTTGAACGGCCCGTTGCATCGCGTCGCAGAGCCCTCCTGCATCACCATCTGGAAAAGAAATTCCCGCCCCCCACTCTTCCATCTTTTCCGCCATCCATGTCCCCTCGGTGGCAATGATCGGCACGCCGCAGGAAAAGGCGTCCACCGCCGCGCTAGAATTACGGCCGATATATTCAACCTTTTTATAGGGCAGTATCAGGAAATCAATTTGCGCCAGTGCCTGCCCGTAGCCAGCGGTTTGCAGCGCGCCTTCGATCCATTCGACAGCGAGTCCTCGAGTTTGTAATGCCTCGATCTGTGTCCGCCAGGTGGGATCAAGACCCGTTGCGGGAAACCATTGGATAACGATTGTAGCTTTTGCGGACTCCTGGGTGTTTTGAAACAAGGCGAGAGCCCTGGTAAAAAGATCAAATCCCTTTCCTTCGTCTGCGCGGCCCAGCCAACCCAGCCTGGTTTTGAAGCCAGGTGTTGGATTCTCCCTCGCGCCTTCTACGCGTTTGGCGTTAAAGGCATCCAGGAGAAGTTGCGGGCGCGGGGTCGGCAGGGAGCTAACAGAATACCCAGTCCATTCGGACAATACTTTTGCATCGTGATCCGTCTCCGCCGAAAACGCGCACCGCTTTGTTTTCACCATCGAGGCAAATGAACGATAAACTCGAAGGACCAGCGGTGCTTGTCGCTTGAATTGCAAAGACCCGGAATAATACTCGAAGACCCAAATGGGAACGGGAGTATTAATCAGCAGGAATGTCCGCTTCCGGATCCAAAAACACGCCAGACGCCATCCCACAAGTTCGAAAACATTGGTATAGGCGCAGAAGATTGTATCCCACTGGTTGTCCGCCTTTAAAAATGTTCGCAGTTTCCTGAAGATCCAGAGATTATGCCGCAAGCACGAGAGAATCCTGCCCTTCCTTTCCGGAACGAAAAAAGCATCCTCCCAACGGCGCTCAAAATAAGGGAGCACCGTCGCCTCCGGAATCCATGCCGGATCGAATGTTGCATGGGCCAAAACTGTCACGGCATTACCCGCAGTTTGATTGGCAATGGCGATTCCACGAAGATAACTCAACAAATGCCCTTTGGCATCCGCGAGACAGGGAGCAACAATCAACAACCGCTTTTGTGGCACGACAACCTTCAACTCAATTCCTTGCTCCGGTTGCGCCCTGCTCGAGGAGCGACAACGCCCGTGCCAGCACGTCCTCCACGGCAATTTCCCTCATGCACTGAATGTCATTGGGGCACCCGCTTTGCCAATGCAGCCTGGGCAACCGATGATGACAGAACTGGCACGGCAAGGAGGTGCTGCAGGCCAGAGCGGGTGTTTCCAACGGGATTCGAAACGCGGGATTGGTCGGCCCAAATAGTCCCAGGCTCGGGGTACTGACCGCACCGGCTATATGCAATAATCCGGAGTCGATTCCAATGAACAAGGACGAGAGCTGAATTGCAGCAGCAGTTCCATCCAATCCCAGGTCCGGCAAACTGCGAATCTTTTGCAGCTCACATACGTTTCCCAATTTGCGTCCCATATGTTGGTCGTTTCCCAGTTGCACAAAGTTGGAAAACCCCTTTTCGCGAAAGCGCTCAATTAACTCCTGCCATTTTTCACAACTCCACTCCCTGACTTTCCAGCTCGGCCCAATATGAATTGTAATTAATTTCCCAGCCGGACTCGATGTCGCCAGAGCCTGACGGGCCTTTTCCAACGCTTTTTCTGAGACGACTAATTTGGGCTGCCGCGACAATGGCACAACCCGGTGATTGCGGCAAAACTCGTCCACCATGTGCTCGGTTGAGAATTGTCCGGCCTGCTCATCGGCATAGACAAATGAGTAAACAGAAAATTTATTGGCCAGAATAACGGGTATCAATTCGTTATGCCGCACTCCGAGGCACACATCGAATTGTCCGGACATCTCGGGAACAACGACAAAGGCGGGATGGCAGCAATAGAAGTAAAGGCAGCCAGGATGCTTTTCCTTGAGTGCCTGTGCGGCGGGAAAGGTGCAAATAATATCTCCGATGCCCCCATTACGAACAAACAGGACGGGGCGCTTCCCCGCCAGGAAGGCGCGGATTTGAACATAAAATCCAAAGAGCCGAATTAAGGAGATTAAGACCGCGCTCTTGATTGCTCTCACTGGTTATTTCAGGCAACGCTACTGGCTGCTGTTTAGATAACTCTCGAAATTGCCCAGGAGGCAACCGAGATAATATTGCCGCCACAGGCGTTTTTCGAATCTATTCGATATGTTCACGCTGGCTTTTAGAAACCGAATAAAATCGGCGCACATATAGAAAGCGGCGCCCGAGTTTCTGTTGCCCAATTTACGCTTTAACCTGCGCAGGAACGGTTGCGCCGTGCCGCTGGCCAGCGCTAGTTTCTCCAGGTAATCAGAAGACCACCTCCGCTGTTCAATCCGATGGTCGATCAGCATGCGAGGGTTGTACCAAACCTGATGTCCGGCTTGCAAAACGCGATACATCATCTCGCGGTCTTCACCCCCGGTTAAGCCTTTTCCCGTTCGTCCGCGCAAGACAAGATGTTGGGCAACTTCGATCCACAGTTGCTTTCGAGCCGCGAGCCCAGCGCCGTTAATCGATTGATAAGAGTCCCCCTTAAGTTGCAAGGCAGCTTCGCCGAAATCCGATTCTCCCAGCAACGAATTGCCAAATCCAATTTTAGAACGCAATTCCGCCGGAATGGCATTGATGACCCGGCTCCCCACTAAACCTGCTTTGGGATGCTCTTCAAAAAAAACTTCAACCTCCCGAACCCAGGTCTCGTTCGGAATATTGTCGTCGTCCACAAACCCAACAATCTCGCCTCGAGCAGCTCTCACCCCTGCATCTCGGGCATGTGAAATTCCTGGAGTCGCCTCAAAAACGTATCGGAAATTGGAAATCCCAACCCCCTGCGCAATCGACTTCGTCTCGTCGGTGCTGTTGTTGTCCACGAGGATAATTTCGAACTCGCGGGTGCCCGCCTGTGACGCCAATGCGGCCAGCACTGCGGGAAATCGCTGAGCCCCATTGTAGGTGATGATGATAACCGAAACCTTCATCGTGACATCGCCCGTTTCTGTCCAAGTAGTGCTGTGACGCATTCCGTCAGCTCACGAATTTGCTGAAGGGTAAAGCGAAGGTCTGCCTTGCGACCGGAAGTATCTTCGTCCGCCTGCCGCGGTTCCCCCAAAAACCGAAAATGGCGCAGTCCGCGAATCGTGGCCGCCGGCCACATGCTTTTATCCACGTAACTCGGCGAAAATAATTCAATGAATGTGGTGCCGCATTCACAGTAAACGATGTTGGAAAGTGCCGCCCCATGCGCCCCCACAATAAACTCGGCTTCATTGAAAACTGTCATTTGTTCTGCCTGAGTCATTGCATCGCAGGAAATCCGTTTGAATCCCAACGGCTCCAACGCCGTAAAAATTTCCTCCTCCTGCAACAACCGACGAAAGACAGAATTCCCTCGCCCCACAAAAAGTCGCCGCTTGGCGAGTGAATTTACTTTTCCAGGACACCGGCCCTTCAGAAAATTACAGGCCCATGTCTGCACATTTAAATGTCCAGCCTTAACCGATGGAACTATTAATTTTTCGGCTCGAACATGTGTGAGGTCGTCCGACGGTATAATCTTGTTCAGTGGGATGCCGAACTCCTCGAAGGTGCGCAACTGGAAGGGCAAATTTCTGTGATTGATCAAATAGTGATCCACCGCCTGCGGCGTAAATCCTCCTTTTTCCAGCAAATGAATCCGAGGAACTAAATCAAACGTCCAGTGCCAATAGTTATTCGCGGCCTCCGCGGTTGATAATACTGCCACTGTGCCCTTCAATTCCCGCAGTTTGGGAAACTGCCACTTCGAAAAAACACTGTGGTTCTCAACCCCCAAAACATCCGGCGATAACTCCTCGATTAGATAATTGTCCGAAGCCATGACCGACCCGCCATAATGACCCCAAAAGCGGGCATCGCGAAATTCATAGAGGTTGGCGGCGGGATTCTTGATCAGAATCGGCTCCAACACGGCGACTCCCTCTTGCAATGGTTGCGGAGGGTGAATTCGCAATTCCTCCCCCGGATAAATTTCTCGCGCCAGGTTACCGATGCCGGGACTTTTTCGCAGATAATCACTCACTGCGGGATGGACACCAATGGGGCAACCGCGCCGCGCCGCATAGGGAGCATGACGCAAAAGTTTGCGATACGCTTTAATGACACTCCACATCCACCGCAGGCGATGCTTTCGCTGTTCTACAAACCGTTTTAAAGCGCGGCCCATTATTCCAGTGCGCGTGTCAACGCGGCTAAGTATTTGCGGCTCACTTCTCCTTTTGTAAATCTGCTCAGATGCGCGCGAATTGAACTCTCCTGGGGAGCGGGTCCGGATGCATTCAACGATTCTTTTATTCTTGTAGCCAGTTCCTGCACCTCGCCAATCCTGAAGCTGGCCGCACAACCGCCCGTGGCCTCCATGAGGCCCCCGCTCTCCGCGATGATCACCCTGCACCCGCACGCCAAACCTTCCAGTGCCACCAGGCCAAATGGCTCCTGCCACCGCGAAGGAATGACCTGCACGCGGTGACTTCGCAACAGTCCCGCCAGTTCGCGCGGTGTTTTTGTTCCGGCAAATGTAATCTGCTCTGCTATTCCAAATTCTTCCGCCATCTTTTGTAACGGCACGCGCTCAGGTCCATCGCCGACTATCGTCAGGCGCGGGCGCATCCCGCTCGTTTTCAACTCGCGGAGAGCTTTTAGAATGAGGTCCACTCCTTTATCTGAAACCAATCTTCCCGAATAAATGACGTCTCCAGTTTTCACGACACCGGCATCTTCGAAGAAAACTTCATCATCGTAGGGATTGCCGACAATCTCGCACGGCACCGGCAAGGTATCCGCCACCACCTGGCTCACCGCCAGATTGGCCGCCCGTTTCAACGCCAGGTATTTCATCCGTTCGCGCCAGGTGGGTTGCGATCGCGAATCAGTGATCCACACGTGATGCGCAACCACCCAGGGTTTGGGATACAGCGCCAGCGGCCACGCCAGGTTCAGCGTAATATTGTTGTGGAAACAAACGTCGCTCCACAAATGTTGCCGCCACAATTCCCCGCGCGTTGGAGTTCGGATCACGGGAAACGGAAATGTATCTGCCTCAGAATTGGCCGTCGGCGTCACGACTCGAATCTCCTGGCCCATTCGATGAATCTCCGTGGCGAGCAACCGGGAGACCGTTTCTATTCCCCCCACCCCCGGATGGAATGCATGGGATACCATCAGAATCTTCATGCAACGTTCGTCGCGAAAATCACCGCTTTGTTTCCATTCACAGCAAAACTTGCCCCACTAATACGCGCGGCGATTGTGCGACTCTCTCTCTGATGAGCGGCAAATCGCGAATAAACAACGTGTTTCCAGGAGCAATCCCACCCCCGGTCAAGGGCGCAAGCGTCCGTGAAAATGGATCGTAATTACAGGACGTAAATCCGTGGCCTGTTAACAACTCCAGCAAACCGCTTTCTTCATAACCATAGCGCGACCCGCTTCCATTTAATTCGATGATGATCGACCGCAGCGATGGATTCGCCAACGTCTTCGCCGCCCCGCGCAATACGGGAGTTTCATACCCCTCCACGTCAATTTTAAGAAAGGTCGGAGTCTCGTTCGCCAGCAGCCTATCGAGCGGCACTACTTTGACACGCACAGCATTGGAGGATTGCTCGCTTTCCGATAAGATGTGATTCATGGCGTCTTGATCCGCCGTGAATCTCAATTCCCCTTCCTGGTCGGAGACTCCCGCATTAATGGCCTGCACCGACGCCATCAGATTGTTGACTCGAAGATTATCGCAGAGCCTGCCGAACGTGGCAGGGACGGGCTCAATGCAGATTCCCCGCGCCTTTTTGGCGCCGCATGCCAAAATCGTGTATGAACCCACATTCGCTCCCACATCGATGAACAAATCATCCGGCCTTATTAGGTGCAGCACGAAGGCCATCTCGGCAAAATCCTGCAAGCCACAGTAAATGTTCTGAGTTAACCCATGCTCACCGCGACGCACTATTAATCTCGTCCCCCCGACCCAATGGTGCAGCACTTCACCGTTCAACAATCGACTTGCTACTTGCCATTCCACAACCGCGAAAATGCGCGCATCCGACACGTCCGGTTCAGCGGATGCCGCAGCACAAAATTCAAGGTGTTGAGCAGGGACATGGCGACGCTAATTCCGCTCGGCCTCCTGGAGTGAGTTCACAAATCGCTCGGCGATCTGTTCGAGTCGCGAATGAGGCTGTTGTCTCCTGGCAGCCTGAAGCCATTTCTCAAATTCATCGTCTAATTCGATAAACCTTCCGGCATTTAAGTTCTGCGCCGGCTGCCCAAAATTGACATCGTCACGGCTTACAATCACCGGCAGGCCGTGATCGATCATTGAAGCGGTCGCGCTGCTTTTTCCCAGCAGGCTTCGCGGACACGTGGCGAGTCCAAAATCAATGGAATGAAGTAAATCAGAAACTCGCTCCGATGGCTGTTCGCCCAGGGTCAACACTTGCAACCGTCCTTTAAATTCTGCCGCCAGTCTTTCAATGATTCCCGCTTTCCCGTGACGTCCAATGGATGCCAGGACTAGTTGCACCTGTTGCTTTTCCCCCTCTTGTAACAGGCGGTTAAATAATTCAAAAGGCTGCCACTCTGCTGGTATCCCTCCAAACACTCCCAGGACCCAGGCTTTCTCGCGGTTTGCGTCGGTGATGCCCAACTGGGCCAGCTCGGAGTTGAACCAACCGCCTTCTTTTCTGCTCACGACAATATTGCCAAACAAAGGAAGCTCGGCGCAACGAATCCGTTCCTTTTCCAACAAATAACTATAGGAGGGGTTTGTCGTGTGGATCACTTTGGGATTCAGTTGCCGCAGCCATCGGAGAATAGATCGTTTCTGCAGGAAGCCCCAAAAGCGAGCTTTCCACGTCGAAGTTTGCGCCGCCCCAATCCAAAGTTCGTGCAACATCACATGCACGCTCATTCCTTGCGCGAGTTCCACGCTGTCCCGGTTGAAGCGGCCCACCAAGCCCTTGGGATGAAACCCGTAGCTGACAAATTGGAAGCTGATCCATTGGCATCCGAGCGCGGAAATAAAATCACGTGCTTTTCGCATGCGCTCGTCCCAAGGCATTGAGCCCGGCAAGCGAAGCGTTGGAATCGGCTCCGCCGTTTCGATCACGCCCGTTGCCAGGGAATCATTTAGCGCAACGATGCACGCGGCATTCCCCGTCCTGTGCATTTCTCCCGCCAGCAAACGGCAGTAATCACCCACCCCATCTCGGCCCGCTTCCAGGCCGGAACAAATGAAAGCGCACGAAATCATTGTTTCTCGGCAATTCTGATGGCGCGAAAATAGTCCTGCGCAATCCCCGGCCACGTAAACAACCTGTCATACGCTTCCCAATCAATCCGCGATTTCGGGAGAATCAAAGGCGCCTGTTTTAGGTTTGTCAAAGGTTGGAGCGCCTCTCCCGCCACTTCCCGTAAATCGTTCACCCCGCCCGCTTCTGTCGCAAAAATCCGCATCCCGGCCTCCAGCATTTCATTCAGCGATATTCCCCATCCTTCCACTTTGCTCGTGAATATTCCCGCGTCATGCTCGGCCAGAATTCCTGGCAACTCTGATCGTGAATAATTTGGCAGGACGCGTATCAAATCGCTTAAGCCATGATTTTTGACGGCTTCCACTCCTGCTTGGCCGCAACCCGCCACCGTAAAGTTTGCTGGTTCGTTTTTCCATCCCCGCGCGACATCCAGCAAGAGCTCAGGGTTCTTGTTTGCCGCCCAGCGTCCTATCCAAAGAAACCTCTTCTTTCCGGTTCCGGAAGTACGACTTTCTCGAACGCGCCTGAAGGCCGCTCGATCTGGCGTGTGGATGGCGCAGTAATACACCCCGCTTTTTCCAGCAAGCCACGGGGACTTTCTCAGGGCTGCCTCAAGGTTGGTCGATCCCAGAATCAGTACCCGGTGCGCCAGCTTTTGACCTCTCTGCACTTTCAAAATCTGGTTTAGATTGTTCCATTGATGCACCGGATACGTGAAGAATTGCCGCAGTCGGCGAGGCCAATAAAATTCCGATTTTATATATTCCACGTCCGGTTGAATCTCTCGAGCCACGACCAGGCCTCTTGTTCTTGCCCGCGCCGTTACAAGCATTGGCGGCAGATCGATGAGGTCCCACGGTCCATTTGCGGCCAGAAATTCGTCCAGCTTTCGCCGCATCAGGGGCAAGGTCCTCCAAAAGCGATGCGCAGGCAGCGGATGAGGCGTCCAGACGGTTACCTCGTGCCCCAGTTTCCGCCATTCTTGGCTTAGATTGAGCGCCGCTTGCCCCGCTCCGAGTTCGGCCTTAAGCTCTGCCTGGGTTCCCAGCAGTATTCTCATTTCGCTTTGGCTTCGCTCATTTTTATTTCCTCCACAAAATGCGAAGCCCGATCTCTCCCCCGTTCTTCGGCTCGATACATTTCGCGGTCAAAGGGCGCCATTTTAGCCACACGCATCCAGTGCGCCGCGCGTTCTTTAAAAGTAAGCCTGCGCCGCTCGCCACTTTGATGATGAATCGCTTTCAGAATTTCATCCGAAAACGACATGCCTTCATGCAGCTTTAAAAAGTAATCAGACGTGAGGCGTGACGAAGGAATGATATGACCCAGTTTCAAGCGCGGCGTTTGTCCAATCCCCAGTCCCATGCCGCAAGCGGTCCACGCAATATCGCTATCTCCCGCCGACGAAAGATTTGCTCCCTGCCGATCCAGCGCCTGGCGGCGACGATCATTTTTTACTGCCTGGGCATACTGAATTGCCACTGTCCTCCGCACGCACATCCCCGCTCCGCAAGGCAGATTTTGCCCGTCGCAGTGGCCGGACCACACATCTTGATCCATGGTGCGATAAGCCAGCATATACCAATACGGCTTCGACCATTCCGGGGCCGGACTCTCAAATCGCAACTCAACGCTACCCCCGAACACTCCAATTCCAGGCTGCTCTTGCGCTACTGCCAGGGCTGCTTCCAGATAATCAATTTCCAGCAGGTTGTCGTCATCCACGAAAATAATTAGCTCCGCCATGGACTCTTCAATCCCGCGCACCCGCGCCCAGGTTAATCCCAGTCGGTCTTCTCGAATGATTCGAGCACCCGTCTGAAAGGAGAGATCCACCAGGCCGGTCAGCTGTGGGTTGCTCTGATTATCAATTAGAAGTAATTCCCACCGCGATTGCGCCAGGGTTTGCCGCCGCAAGTGCTCCAAAACCTTTTCCAGCCGCTCCTTTGGTGGATTGTGGGTGCAGATGATTACCGAGATGTCAGGCTTCTGTTCCATTACACATCACGCCAAAATAAATGTTTTGCCCCGGCGTAGTGGCGAATCGCGCACGGCACGTGCTCGCGCAGCCGAAAATTGTCATCCAACGTGGTCGCCACTTCCGCAGCGTCAAAATATTTTCCTCCCGCTCGATGGAATGCGTAAGCGATTAATGTTTGCTCAAGATGCGTGGTGGCATTATCCACAAAGCGCCGCGCCGCCTTGAAAACATCGGCTGTTAAAACCTTCTCCAAAACTCCTTCGGCATAATAAACAAATCCGCAATTGATGGGCGGTCGCGCGAGCGCCTCAGGACATTCCAGGGCAGACAGTACTTCTCGATCGTAGGAATAGGCATGATCCTTTCCGGCCAGGATCGATTCTCTTCCCTTAATCAGTCGCTCCAAAGTCGGAAACAAATCCCGCTTCCACAGAATATCCGCGTCCGAGAGCAGCAGGGATGTCTGTCGATTCGCTCCAATGGTTGCCGCAAATTTTCTGGCATAACCGCCCCACGGCTTGGATTGTTCCCACGCATTCACAAATTCAATCTCCTGCGTCGTCAGATTTTTTTCGAAGCGTCTCCAATGGCAAATTTCCAGCGCCGTTTTATCTCCCTTGAACCGACTCCGCAATTGCTGGGTGCACGCCTCAGAATCTCCCACTAAACATAATTGCGGTACTCGCGCCGCGATCTGTTGCAGCGATTCCAGTGAATGCGCCAATAAAGGAATGTCTCGCTCGCACGTAACTATCAGCAGTCGCGGCAAGGCGGGGTCCATTTTTACGGCCCATACGATCTCAGGCAGGTTCCTGCACTTCCTGCGTTCGAGCCAACTGCAATAGCCGTAAAACAGGCGGTACTTGAGGCTTCCCTGGACGCGTCGAATCATCCCGATTGTCCCCGGCCCGTCCCCAGGCCCAGCCGCACCATCCTTAAAAACTGGCCCCATGCCCCAAAATCAAAACCGCTCTCGCCCAGGAATCGAAAGGCGTAAACGAATCCCGTTCTTCGATTGCCTCCCAGGAATGCTTTGCAACTCCAGTCCGCGTACAATTCCCGACGGGTGCTCGGCGATGGGCCCGGCAGCGCCAGAACGCCTCCCTTGACCGAGCCAAATTCAGCCAGCAATTTTCGTTTCAATTCGGTCTGCTGCCTCGCTTTCTGCGCGTTTGTCCCGCCGGGATGTTGGCGGTAGCTGTAGAGGACCTCGGGAAGGTTTGAAAGCTTGCCGATCTGGCACAGCCGGAGAAACAGATCCAGGTCCTCGATATATTTGTAAGCTTCCCGATACTGCGTCCGCTTCAACGCAACCGCGTCAAAAATCGCCGTCGCATGCACGATTGCCATGCTGTGCCCTGATCGAAGTTGTCGCTCAATCTCGTTCCCGTTCGTGGCCGGCCGCATCTCATAAAGCGGCCGGCCCTTCGGATCCGTGTAGAGAAGCCCGGTGCCACACGCCAGCACCCCAGGGTGTTCTTTCATGAACGCCACCTGCTTGCCCAACCGGTCTCGTGCACACCAATCGTCTCCATCCATTCGCGCAATCCATTTGCCCCGCGCCAATTGGAGCCCTTCGTTCAACGCCCCTACAATGCCGGTGTTTGGACGTGTCTGAAATTGAATCCGCTCATCGCGGCGCGCCCAGCCCTGCAATTGCGCTGCCGTGTTATCGGTTGACCCATCATCAATAATAATAAGCTCGAAATCTCTAAAGGTTTGTTCCGTGATGCTCGCGATGGCCTCGTTCAAAAATGGCCCGCAATTATAGACCGGCATCAGGACTGAAACCTCAGGCTTCATATCAGCGGCGCAAAAAACGCCTTATACGCGGCATGGCTTTTGTCGATCTGCTCGCGCGCACACGCCAGCAAATTTCCTTTTAACGTCTCGGCTTTTTTCCAAAAACATTTCACGCACTCCTCGAGCCGTTGCGCGCTATCGTCCCGGCCTAATACCACGATCTCTACGCCCGCTGGAAATTGCTCAGCCAGACCCAAAAATTTATCGGCATAGTATTCCGAGCCAATTACTGCGACGACGGGAATGCCTCGCGCCAGCGCAAAAACCCCTGCGTGATAGCTTCCTGTGATCACCACGCGGCATTTGCCAATCTGTTCCAGGACATGCGACGGTTGATCGGGATAGAAACCTGGATTCTCCAGCAACGGCGCCGGAATCACCTTTTCAATTGAAACGACGTCCGAGTCCTGGGGCTTGGTCTCAATCGGGAGGGAAACAATCCGTGTCGAAAGGTCTTGCGCCAGCTTTGTCATTTCCTGGCGCAGCATCGGCACCAGGGATTGCGTTACTCCTGAGTATTCCGCCACGCGGATATTGAACCCCAGCAATGCGTGCTCCCCATCGCCCGTGGCCATCTCAATCGCATCATCGCCCGTCACACGCACACGCGTTTTGTCCACGCCAAACTGTTCCAGAAACTTTCGCCCTTTCCTTCCCTCCCGCAATCCAATCACTTTCGCGTCGCGAATGATTGTGCCGAATTTTTGCAGAAGGTTGGGATCAGTCAACGGGCCCAGGCCTTGCCCGAATAACGCGTACGGTTTCGCTTTCTTCTGCGCCAATCGAAATGTTTCCGTGATTCCATTCGCCCCGAAAACGAATGAATCGGTAAAGTATCCCCCTCCGGTCGCCACCAAAAAATCCGCATCCTCCACCGTGGACCAGAGTTCTTCCACCCCCGGGACGCCGTGACCTGCTATGCGCGCGTTAAACTTGATCAAATCCCGCGCCAGCGCAGGATACTTGAATCTCAGTTTGTCGTCCCATTTGCGCAGTCCATCCTTGACCGGCCCTGCCAGGCGATGAAAAACGGGCAGCACTTTCAAAAATCGCCACGTCGCAATCGACCCGGCATCAACCGGTTCGCACCCGGGGCATAATCTCTGCAATCGCTCGGGCTCAGTGGTGACCACCCGAAACCGCGCCGTGGGAACCAGCCGGCGCATATTGATAATGCCAGCCTGGAGCATGGCGATGTCCCCCATGTTTGTCAGCGCGTAGCCGCTCGGTTCAATCAGGATATTCAAGGAATGCCTATGCGCCCACCGAGCTGGCCGGAACCGTCCAACGATGTGGAAAAACCACGCTGCCAAATCCGATGTTCTCCACCACCGGCCGGCCACGCAAACTGCCTTCGTCCACATCAAACACCACCGCGCCTTCTACAACGTCGTGGGTATCCGCACCCACCGTCACTGCCGCATTGATTCGGTAGCGCCCCGGCAGAAACAGAACCTCTTCGGTTTCCCATGTAAAAGTCGGGGCGTTATTCGACTGATATTGATCCTCTTCCCCGTGCCATGAACTTTTAAAATGCCCAATCGACTGCCCCATCTGGTCGTAAAACGTGAAACTCAACACCATCCCTTTGGTCACCTGGTTTAGATGGAAAATAATTTTTGCCCCAGCCCCTACGGTCAGCCGTCCCGATTCCGGTGCGTTGGCATTCACCACTTGCACCGCTTGCAAACGAATAGGTCCTTTTCCCCCGCGATCCTTCCTCTCTGCCAAACAGGTTTTTCCTGCCTGTTCCAGTGAATTGAGATAGCGGCTCACCACCTGCCCCGGGGTTCCGTCAAAAACCATCTCTCCCGATTGCAACAGCACCGCCCGGTTGCACAATCTTTGCACCACCGACATGTTGTGGCTCACAAATAATACGGTCCGCCCGCTCTGGCTCACGGCGCTCATCTTACCAATGCATTTTTTCTGGAACGCGCTGTCGCCCACCGCCAGCACCTCATCGACAATCAATATTTCCGGCTCCAAATGGGCCGCCACCGCAAATGCCAGCCGCACATACATACCGCTGGAATAACGTTTCACCGGTGTATCAATGAATTTCTCCACCTCGGCAAATGCCACGATCTCATCAAATTTTGAGCGGATTTCCCCACGGCTCATACCCAAAATCGCGCCGTTCAAAAAAACATTCTCCCGCCCCGTCAAATCCGGATGAAATCCTGTGCCCACTTCCAGCAGGCTCGCCACCCGCCCGTGAATCAAAATCTCTCCCGAGGTCGGTTGCGTTATCCGGCTCAGGATTTTTAACAAAGTTGATTTGCCCGCCCCGTTCCGTCCCACGATCCCCACCACCTCTCCCTGGGCAATATTAAATGTGACATTGCGCAATGCCAGAAATTCTCCTGTGGGACGCGTCTTTTCCTCCTCTACTTTCTTCCCTCGCTTGAATGGCGCCGTGAAAAAATCGTTCACCACGTGCCGCAGCCCTCCCCCGCCAAATCCCTGGCCCAGGACGTATCTCTTGGTTAACTCTCGAATTTCGATGATCGGTTCAGCGCTCATTGTGATATAAAACTCTCCAGTTTTTGCTGAAATTCTCCCCCCTGCCAGTCGCGCACAAAAAAGCGTGGGATCTCCATTCGATTGTGGTGGGCTCGGGCGCAATACGGCATGGCCGTGCAGGCCCTCTCGAAACCCGCCCCTCCTGCCAGAGTTGCCGTTTCTTGCGAGTAATCGTCGATCCCGCCAAAGGGATAGCTAAACGATGTGACTTCTGCTTTTAGAATTTCTTCCACGCAACGTTTGCTCTCCTCAATCTCAAACTTCTGCTGCTCCGCTGGTTGCGCCTCCAGTCGGGAATGTGTCACCGTGTGTGCCCCAATTTCCACCAGCGACCCCTGCCCAAGTTCCGTCACCTCAGGCTTCGTCAAAGCTCGATGGCTCTCACGCGTTTCGGGTTTCTCCGCAGACCACTGGCCCAGTTCCCGCAAGAGGGAATTACGTTCTTCGGGCAAAATTATCTTCATCCGCGCACCCAGATCGGAATACAGTCGAAAACGGTCGTCGGGGAAGGCACTGTGATAAATGGTCCATTTTTCCGTGCCGCCGGTTGTCTCCTGGTTGGTTAGTTTCCATTCCAGTTTTTGGCCCTGCACTTCCAGATTTAAAACGTCAGGCAATTTTTCCGGCCGCAAAATGAGGTTCTCCAGTTCATCCCACCAAAATTCCCTTCCCAGATACCCAGTGGCCACGAAAACAGTGGCCGGGATTTGATATTTTTCCAGAATCGGCTTCGCAAAATGCAGGTTGTCCGCATAGCCATCATCGAACGTCACGACCACTGCGTTTCTCGGCAAATTCCCCTCGGCCAAGGCATTGACCGCATCCGGCAAATCTATCGGCCGGAACTCCTTCCGCAAAATCCGCATCTGCTCTTCAAAGAGGTTCGGGGACACATTCAGCCATTGCGGGTCAAAATCGATTGGGGCGACCCGATGGTAGAGTAATATTCGCGCGCCGGGGGTCAGCCGGTTGCGAGTCTTCTGCACTATTGCGCGCAAATTGGGCATGGCCTTTGCCTAAATAATGTCCGCAAACGTCCGCTCCGTTTTTCGGAAATACCAGATGCCGCTGGTCAATACGACCACCACCAACAGGACGGATATCGCCAGTCCGGGAATACTCAATTGAAAGTCACCGCCTAAAATGGCCCACCGAAACCCGTCGATCACTCCCACCATTGGGTTCGCCGAATATAATAAACGCCATTTTGCCGGGACGGATTCCGTTTTGTAGATGAGGGGGGAAAGAAAATAGCCGAACTGAATCACGAACGGCACGATCACTCGAAAATCACGATATCGCACCGTCAAGGTGGAAACCCACAAACCTCCGCCCAGGGCCGCCCCGCACGCCAGCAGAATGAACAGCGGTAAAAAAACCACCCGCCACGTCGGCAGGAATTGATAGTAAATCATCATTAATACCAGCACCCCCAGTGAAATGAAAAAATCAAACAGGGCCGTCACCACTGAACTGCACGGCACAATTAGCCGCGGGAAGTATATCTTGGAGATCAAATTTGAGTTGGCCACCAGGCTGTTGCCGGATTCGCTCAGCGACGTCGCAAAGAACTGCCACGGCAAAAGGCCCGTGCAGAGCATCAATGGGTAGGGCGCACTGCCCGAGGAAAAATTTCCGATGTTACGAAATATCCCCGTCATGATGATAATGGAAAGCAGCGGCCGCACCCACGCCCAGGCGACCCCGGCAATGGTTTGCTTGTAGCGCACCAGCACATCTTTCCACGTCAAAAAATAAAACAGTTCGCGGTAACGCCATAAATCGCGCCAATACTGTTTCACCTGCGCGTCCGCCCGAATTATGATGGTGTTGCTATTCATCTGCCTCGAATCTTTCCAAGCTGCCGCCCGTGGCTGCGCCGCTTTCGCGGAGAGCTTTTTGCACTCGTCCTGTTTGTCCTGCGCTCAATGCGCTCTATTGGTCGCCGTTGGCCAGCAAGGCCTCCAAAAATGGCAACAGATCCTGCCCCTTCTTCTCCCATGCCCGCAATTTTTCCACGCGGCTTGTCAGGTGGCGGCGCTTTTCCGGCGGCCCTTTAATCAATCCGTCCACGTGGCTCAAGCGGGAAAATCCCCGGTCTAAACTCGGCTTCAATTGCTCCTTGAGAAATCCCGCGATGATATGTTTGAACTCGGTTTCCGCCTCGTGATGGTCCCGTCGATCTCCGGCGACATATACCACCTTGGCCGCATTGAGGTTCCGCAACCACTTTAATCCCTGGCTCGCCGCCCCCTTGCTCAGCTTCAATCGCTGCATCAGGTCCGTCATGCTCAGGGGTTGCGCCGAAAGGAATAAAAGCCCGTAGATTTCTGCCACCGATTTGGGAATGCCGATGAGCCGGGCCAGTTGCACAAACACGCCAATCACTTCCACTTCCAGCTCAGAAAGTGTTGCCTGGGGACGATTCACCACTTGGGTCCTTCTCCGCACCCGCCCAAACTGACACAAAATCCATTTTGTTCAATTAAAAATGAACAAAATGTTTTATGTCCGTTCCCCATTCATTTTTTGGGGAGGGACAGCCTCTCTTCCGTCCCATATTGAGGTAACAGGAACCGACGTGAGGAGATTCAATTCTTCCCCAACTTCAGCCTCTGATCTCCGTAGCCGCTGACGTAGTCGGCGCTAACATGACTTTAACGAACAAATAGTGAGGAAACCGTTTTATATGGTAAAATAGAACCCGTGCGTTTTGAGCCCTCATCCCGAACCATCGAACTTTCCGTTCGCGAACTCTCCGAAGGCATTCAATCTTATCGCGGCTTTGACCGCGGCGATTCCTGGAACCGTTTCGGCCTCGGACTGGAAATCCATGCCGACGCTCGCGCCCGCCGCCTGGCCGCTCATCCCCAATACCGCGCCGAAGTGCCTGTCTCTGCCACCCTCACTGTTCGCGGCTACACCATTCACGTCACGGGCCGTCTCGACGGCTGCCTGCAAAACGAATCCGGTGCCTGGCACATCGAAGAGTTTAAGTCGGCCCATTTTTCCAGCCGCGACCTCATCGCCAATCCACTCTCGGAGCGCCATCGGCAGCAGTTGCTCATTTACTGCCACCTCTGGTATGCGCTCGGCCATCACGATATCAGCGCCGCGCTTGTCTATGTCGATATTCTCACCGGGCGCGAATGTTCCATCGCTATTTCCTACGATGCCCCTGCCTACGAACTGGAGTTTCTCCGCCGCATCGGCGACCTCGTCGATTTGCACGAATCGGCGGAACGCGCTCGTGCCGTCAAAGCGCTTGCCGCCCAGTCGCTCCCCTTCCCTCATTCGCAGCCGCGCCCCGGCCAGCAAAACTTGATGGAAGCCGTCGGCATTGCCGTGCAGCAAGGGGAACATCTCATCGCCGAGGCTCCCACTGGCTCTGGCAAAACGGCTGCCGGAATTTATCCCGCGCTCGCGCACAGTCTCCAGGCCGGCCGCCAGCTGGTCTTTCTTACCGCCAAAACGTTGCAACAAACGATGGCAGTCCGGGCGTTGCAACCGATGAACACTTCCCGCGCTTTTCACACGTTGCAACTCCGCTCTAAGGAACGGATGTGCGCCAATGGCGAAGTGCTCTGCCATGAGGATTTTTGCCCTTACGCCAAAAACTACCCGCAAAAGATGGAGCGATCGCAAATCATCGACCGCCTCCGCGCCGCTCATTCGCATCACGACCCGGAGGTTGTTTTTGCCGAGGCCAAAAAGGAGGAAGTCTGCCCGTTCGAAGTCCAGTTGGAACTCGCCGCGAAAGCCGATGCGCTTGTCGCCGACTACAACTACGTCTTCGATCCCGGGGTCGCCCTGCAACAGTTCGAAGAGCTGCAAAACGTCACACTCATCGTTGACGAAGCGCATAACCTGCCCGACCGCGTCCGCCAGATTTATTCACCCGAACTGCTCGAAACTACCTTTCGCGCCGCCTCGGACTTTCTCACTCGGAATGGCGCTGCAGAATCAAAACCCTCGAGAATTCGCGCCACGGTTAAGAAGCAAAAGGTCTTCGACTTTTCCGTCCAGGAAGAACCTGAATGCTTTGCGCTCTTGGATCAGTGCCTTTCTACCGCTAATGATCTGCTGGCTGCCTGCGCCAACAGCCTCCCAGCCGGGGTAACGATCGTTCAGATTGAGCCTCCGCAAAATGAATTGCGCGCCCTGTGGAAAAAATGGGAGCGGGCTTTCATCGCCTATCTCGCCTGGAAACGGGAACATAAGATCGTCATGGCCGAAGACCCCGTGGTGGCCGCTCATTTCGAACTCCACCGTTTTCTAGCCGTGCTGGCACTATTCAGTCCCGCCTATCGCTGTGTGATCGAACGAACTCCGGCCGGATTGCGTCTCGCGATTCTGTGCCTCGATCCTTCCCAGCCTTTGGCGCCGACTTTTCGCTCCCTCGGTTCAGCCATCCTTTTGTCCGCCACATTGAAACCCGAGGCCATGATCCGGCGTGTCACAGGATTGGAACCCGCCCGCACCGCCGCCGTGTCGCTGCCGCCGCCTTTTCCGAAGGAGCACCGAAAGATTCTCATTCTCCCCCAAATTAAAACCAGCTTCGCTACCCGCACAAAATCAATACCCACCATTGGACGAATGATTGCCGAGATGAGCGCAGCCGTTCCGGGCAATGTCCTGGTTCTCTTCCCCAGCTATAATTTTCTCACGCAGGTTCTCGCGGTGCTGCCGCCCAACAATCATCGCGTCGTCGCGCAAAAACCGGGTGCTGCCGCCAATGATGAAATACTCAAGGCTCTCCTGGCCGCGTCGGACACGCCCGTCCTTGCTTTCGCCGTGATGGGTGGCATGTATGCAGAAGGCCTCGATTATCCCGATCAACTTTTATCGGGCGTTTTCATAGTGTCTCCCGGTCTGCCGCAACTCTCTTTCGAGCGCAATTTGTTGCGCGAATATTTCGACGATCAGGAGCAGGCCGGTTTCGAATACGCCTACGTCCAACCCGGCCTGACCCGGGTCATCCAGGCCGCTGGACGCCTCATTCGCAGTGAAAAAGACCGGGGAGTGATCGCCTTGATGTGTGAGCGTTTCCTGCGCGAGCCTTATGTGAGCCTGCTTCCCAAAGATTGGTATTCCGATTCCCCCCTCGAACTCGTCTCCTCGGACCCCGTCCAATCCATCCAGGACTTCTTCGCCTCGACCTAAACCACCGCCGGCATCGGTGCACCCGTCACCACCGCATTCAACTGCCTCAACCCCTTCTCAAAATCCTTCCCGGCCATCTTGTCGAATCACAAAACAATCCAAACGCCTTCATGAAAAAATTATTTTTCCCCGACATGCTCCACGTGACGTGTGTCTGGTTCCCCTCCGGTTTGAATTCGAACTCAGCCCGATGATTCGCCGGGAACGGCCGCACAAACTTCAGATCAATCCCAATCCGCTCGTTCGGTTTGCTTTCCAATATCGTCATGGATCCTTCGCCGATTTTGGAATTGCCCGACCAGGAAAATCCTGCGCCCACCCCGGCCGCCGGGCCGCTATAATTCGTTTTGGCATTGGGATCAATTTTTGCCCAGGGCGACCACGCTTGCCACAAATGAAAATCGTTCACATGCGCAAACACAAATACCGGCTGCGCGGCAATCGTAATGGACCGGCTAAAACGAAAATGGTCCGGGCGTGATCGAATTATTAAAAGCAAAACCCCAACCAAAACCAATGCGCCAATGAATATCTGCATCTTAATCGACATAATCTTATCTCCAGTAGGAATGACGTACGCTTGCCGCCGATTCCGAGTCGGCCCCGTCCCGATTCAGAGTCGGGATGGCCCGTCCCATTCCAATGTCCGAACCTATTGTTTCTTCAAATACCCGGTCAATTATTTACTTGCCTCATTCAGGAGTTTCCCTGACTTGCTCTCACATCATTTGAGGACAAATTAATTCAAGGAGCCGTGCATGAAACACGTTGAAACAGACCGAGTCCGCGCCGCCACGTCCGCCGAAATCAATCGGCGCATAGACCTGGAAATCGAAAATCGAATCATCTTTTACGCCCGGAAAAACAAGCGCGCCATCACCTTGCGGCTGAAGGAGTTGGATGAAGAATGGTCCATCGAGCGCTGGCTGGAAACAAATGCCTCCTCCCTCGCCCTCACCGGCCTTGTGCTCGGTGCCACGGTCAATAAAAAGTGGCTCTGGCTCAGCGGTGGAGTGCTGGGATTTCTGCTGCTGCACGGCCTGCATGGATGGTGCCCGCCCGTCCCGGCTCTGCGCCGAATGGGAGTGCGAACGCGCGGCGAAATAGAACGCGAACGGTACGCGCTAAAAATATTGCGCGGAGATTTTCAAATCGTCGCCTCTCCCGAACAAGCCCATGCCGCCCCGCTCCAGGTCTGGCGCGCGGTCAATGTTTAGCCGCTGGCCCGCGTTTTTTTTCCAACTGGTCCAGGCTCTTTTCCAATTTCCGCGCCAACGGTTCCTTTTGCATTTTCAACCGGGCCTTCAGCAATCGGACAACGGCGACTTCATTGGGCTTCAGCCTGCTCGAACTGGATCGCGTCGGCGAGGATGTCGCTTGCAAAATAGTCGCCAGGCTCCCATCCAGATAGGAATCAAACACGGCGGGATGAACATAGCTTTTGCGGCAAATCGCCGGGGTGTTGCCGAGTTTTTTCGACACCGCACAAACCGCTTCCATAATCTTTTTTCGGCGCTGGGTCACGGAGTGCGCCTCGCGCAATGCCTGCAACGCATCGGCGGCATGGACGGTTCCGGCCCATGTTCGGAAATCTTTCGCCGAAAATTCCTCACCCGCAATTTCACGCAAATACTCGTTCACATCGCCCGAGGTCACATCTCGCACCGCGCCCTCCTCATCGTAATAACCAAAGAGCTCCTGGCCCGGAATCGATTGGCAGCCGCGGACGATCCTGGCCAGGTGCGTATCTTCCACGTCCACCTCATGGAACTTGCCGCTTTTCCCGCGAAAACGAAAGCGCATCGCCGCCCCCCGAACCTTCACATGCCCGTTGCGCAAGGTCGTCAGCCCAAATGATTTGTTTTGCTTCGCATATTCGTCATTGCCAATGCGAATCAGGCTCTTCTCCAGCAGCCGCACCACCGTGGCCAGCACCTTGGCTCGCGGGAAGCCCTGCAATCGCAAATCGCGCGCCACGCGGGCTCGGATTTTTGGCAGCAGCCGGGCAAAGAGAATCATCCGGTTAAACTTCGTTTCGTCACGTGTTTCCCGCCATTTCCTGTGATAGCGGTTTTGCTTCCGCCCACGCGCATCGCGCCCCGTCGCCTGCAAATGCCCGTTGGGCAACGGACAAATCCAGACATCTGTCCAGGCGGGTGGAATGGCCAATGATTTGATTCGCTTGATCTGGGCCGCATCTTTGATGACGCGCCCCTTGGCATCCACAAACCGAAAGGATTTTCCCGACGGAATACGTCGCCAGCCCGGTGACGAATCAGATACATACCGCAAACCCGCCGACCGTGCAGACGCCTTGCTCTCTTGCAGCGTCGGCGTCGGCGTTGAATGGCGTTGTTCCACACCTCAAAGGTGTCGCCTCAGGGGCAATTCCAAAATCAGGCAAAACCCGTCTCCGACCAACTCCCTTTCCCTTCAAACGCCCTGCCTTCCTCATTGCCTCCCGTCTAAATCCAATTACAGTCCCATCAATCATATGACACGCATTTTTCTGGCCCTGGCCATTCTTGCTCTCACTTCGATCTGCGTCCCTGCCGCGGAGAAATCCAAGCCCCACATCGTTTTCGTCACGGGCGATCACGAGTACGGTTCCGAGCGTTCCATGCCCGCACTGGCGGCTGAACTGGAGAAAAAGTTCGGGTTCAAAACCACCGTGCTCTACGCCGTGAATGAAAAGGGAGACCGGGATGAAAATTACGAAAAAAACATTGCTGGTCTCGAAGCGCTGGAGCATGCGGACCTCGCTGTCTTCTTTCTCCGCTGGCGCCTGCTGCCCAAAGACCAGGTGGCCATGATTCAAAAATATCTCGACTCCGGAAAACCAGTCATGGGTTTTCGCACCACCTCCCACTCGTTCCACTATCCGAAGGGGGACGAATTGGAGCACTGGAACGCCTTCGGCGAATTTGCATTCGGCACTCCCCCAGGTTGGGGCGGAGCTGCCGCGCACACACATTACGGCCACACCAGCAGCACGGACGTCTCAATTATTCCCGCCGCGGCAGGCAATCCTATCCTCACGGGTGTGCAGACCAATTTTCATGTCCGCTCCTGGCTTTATCGCGTTTTACCTAAATATCCTCCAGCGGATGCAGTTCCATTGCTGATGGGCAAATCCGTGAAGCCCGAACATTCTGCCATCGATAATCCCGTGGCCTGGACTTATCACACTGAAAAAGGCGGCCGCTCCTTCTACACCTCCATGGGACACCCCGAAGATTTCCAGGAAGAATCTTTCCAGCACCTCGTCGTCAATGCCATTCATTGGTGCCTCGGAAAACCAATCCCCAAAAAATGGCCCGGCAAACTCGACATCAACGTCACCTACGAAAAACCAAAAAAAGGGTGACCGTCATTTCCCTCCCCAGGTAGGGACGTTGCGCTGCGACGTCCGCACCTGGTTCCGATTTCTCACGTCCGAGGACATCGCAGCGCGATGTCCCTACCTTGAAAAGCAAAACTACTGCGCACCAACCGCCCCATTCCCACCGCTCAACGCCTCGCGAACATCCGGCGGAATCCTCTGGGGCTTCTCCGACAAATTGGCGCACACATGAAATGTCTCGGCTTCGACCAAAGTTTTGCCGCCACAAGAGATGACACAGCCGAAATTGAGCCGCGCCCCGGTCAACTCGATTTTTACAAACTGAATTTCCAACAGATCGTCATAACGAGCGGGCGCTCGGTATAGCAGTCGCGCTTCAATCACAGGAAAAAGAATCCCCCGTTCCTGCAGCTCTTTTAAGGGTATGCGCAGGCTGCGAAACAATTCCCCGCGCGCTTCTTCCAGCAAATCCAAATAGCGCGAGTAATAGATATGGTTGCCCACCGTGCATTCGGCATAGGTAACCCGATGCGAATGGATGAAGGGAACCGCCATGATAAAGGCCGCCGTAGAAACGACGAATCAGCTTTTAGGCTGGGCAGTGTAACGCAGGTAAGGCTTCACCTTGCGCATTCCCGACGGAAACATCTTGGCCGCTTCTTCATCTTTCACCGCAGGTGAAATGATGCAGTCCTGGCCATTCTCCCAGTTCGCCGGGGTCGCCAGCTTGTGCTTGGCAGTCAACTGCAACGAGTCGATCACGCGCAGCAACTCCAGGAAATTACGACCAGTGGAGGCGGGATAGGTCAAAGTCAGCTTAATCTTTTTGTCCGGCCCAATGATAAACACGGAGCGGACGGTAAACGTGTCATCCGCCTTCGGATGGATCATGTCGTAGAGCCCGGCCACGGTGCGGTCCGGATCGGCGATGATCGGGAAATTCATGCGGGTATTTTGCGTTTCGTTGATGTCGCAAATCCAGCCGTGGTGGGAATCGATTGGATCCACACTGACGGCGATCACCTTGGTATTTCGTTTATCGAACTCCGCCTTCATTTTGGCGACGGCGCCGAGCTCGGTCGTGCAAACGGGCGTGTAATCCTTGGGATGGGAGAATAGGATTCCCCAGCCCTGGCCGAGCCATTGATGAAAATCGATGGGGCCTTCGGTTGTTACCGCCGTAAAATTGGGGGCTTCATCCCCGAGTCGCAGTGCCATAAAAGTTCTTAAAAAAACGTTAAACAGTCAGTTCAGGAACAACGAGATTACAAAGCACAAAGCTTGGCGACAAGGGGGAAATATCCACCTACGGTCCCAACCTGTCCGCCCGCCACGCCGGAATTTTTAGACCCGTCCGCCGGGTTTTCACACTATCCAATATCCGCGTCCGCATTGTCATGGTCCCCAGGGGTTTCAGGGCCGGTCAAGCAGCGTGATGGGATGGAGCTGCAACCGGAACCAACCCCTCTGGACCGACACTTATTAGGATTTGCATTCATTTTGGCGATCCTACAACTCGGCGCCGGCCAGTCACCGGGTGCACCCAAAAATCTCAAAAAAAATTATTCACACCCCTCGGGCAGCCAACAAATGGAAGTGACCTATCACGAAGCTTGCGTCCAGCCCGCGACAAAGAGCAATAAACCAACTTGCATTATTCCAATCTGTTACTAAGATAGTAACAGTTATGGCAGTCAACACTCAATTCTCGATCGCAGTTCATATCATGGCGGGACTGGGGTATCGCTGCGACAAAGACACCACCTCGAGCCTCCTCGCCCGGAGCGTTAACACAAGTCCAAGCTTTGTGCGGCGCGTGCTGTCAAAGCTGTCTAAAGCTGGATTGATCCATACTGCCACTGGCAAAGCGGGATCGTGCTGGCTGGCAAAGGACGCGAAGAATATTTCCCTCTTGGATATTTATCGGTCGGTCGATGCGCCAAGAGCTTTTTCGATCCACACTTATCCGGTGCAGAAACCGTGCGCCGTCAGTTGCAACATCAAAGCGGCTTTGGAAAAAGCTTTGGATAAAACACAAAACGCCATGGAACAAAGCCTCGGCGAAATCAGCCTCGCGTCGATTATTTCAGATATGAAGAAGAAATAAATTTTTTTTGATTTTACTGTTACTTTGTAAGTAACAGTAATAAGACCACTACAACACAAAAAGTACTATGAACAAAACAGAAACAAAAAAACTCACCGGCAAAGTTGCAGTCGTCACAGGCGCTTCCAAAGGAATTGGCGCATCTATCGCTAAACATCTGGCATCGGAGGGCGCGGCGGTCGTCGTCAACTACGCTTCCAGCAAAGCGGGGGCTGATCGTGTGGTTACTGAAATTACCAAGGGCGGCGGAAAGGCGATTGCGGTGCAAGCCGATGTTTCGAAGCAAACGGAAATTAAACGTCTGTTCGCTAAAGCCGGGAAAGCTTTCGGTCGCTTGGATATTCTGGTGAACAACGCCGGCATATACGAGTTCTCACCGCTCGAACAGGTGACGGAGGAGCACTTTCATAAACAATTTAATTTGAATGTTCTTGGTTTGCTCCTTACGACGCAGGAATCGCTCAAACACTTTGGACCGGCGGGGGGAAGCATCGTGAACATTAGCTCCGTTGTCAGCACGTGGACACCTCCAAATGGCTCGGTTTACAGCGCCACAAAAGCGGCGGTTGACGCCATCACCGGATCGCTGTCCAAAGAGTTGGGCGCACGCAGGATCCGAGTCAACGCCGTCCGACCCGGCATGGTCGAAACCGAAGGCACGCACTCGTCGGGCATTGTCGAAAGCGACACACGCAAACAATATGACGCCCAATCTTCACTCGGCCGCATCGGACAGCCGATCGACATTGCAACGGCAGTTACATTTCTCGCTTCCCCAGATTCATCGTGGATCACTGGCGAGACCCTGCTGGTTTCAGGCGGTTTCCGATGAGTTAAGACTCAATCTCACCACAGCAACAAAATTAAAAAATAAAAAATTATGACAAAATCCATAAACATTGCCGCACCTGACCTCACCCAACGTCCACCGCGCAGTCCGCGCACGCGCCTGGGTGGTTTCGCCCTTTTGCCCCGCATGCTCGATAAGGGGCGTGCGACACTCGTTGGGAAAAATGGCGAATATCACTTTGACTGCCCGCTCGACCAACACATCCTCAACTACGCCGGAATTGACGCAAAGAAATTGCTGGTTGAATTGAGGAAGGGCAAAGGCGATGGAGATATCCTCGACTGGATAAATGCCAACACCAAAACCAAACGCACCGCCTGGGAAATTCAACAATGGAGCGATTTTCAGGATCGTCGGACACCTGACAGCGATGCCGAGACGCTGCAATTTTTTGCGGGTTACGTGAACAAGTTAACCAAGACCCGCGAAGACATTCGCACTTGGGCAGACGTCCTTGAACTGGACGATTACTGCACTTTCGGCGGCAAAGCTTGATTGTGATTAAGGCGGGGTTTCCGAGCCCCGCCTTCCTTCCCTCTCGGGAGAAATCTCGCCATGCGCGCAACAGTCAACAAAGACGCAGAAAACGAAAAGAGCTTGCCGCCTTTCTTGTTTTCTTTAGTGCTTAGATAAGCCAATGGGGGGTTGAGTCTATATTTTACAATTAGCCAGGCACCTCAGCACCGAGGCTCCCATCTTTCCCAACGCTGCCCCCTGATCCCCTGCCCGCTCTCAATTGCCCCGATGTCCTGACTGCGCCTTCCGCCCTCCTGAATCCTTGATCCTCAATCCGGAATCCTGCGCCCGCCGAAAATTTCGGCTTTCCGATTTCAACTTTGTCCCCAATTCCCACAAGCATTGTCCCTGATTAGCCTTCCGTGTTGTCCCTCGGCGAGACAGCAATTGTCAGCCACTTCTTGCGCAACGCTCACTCCATGAACCGGCTGCCGCTCGATAGGCACTTCTCACAGGGTCTCTAAGCTTTGTTGCATGAAGACAAAAACAAATTCAGTAGTTCAAACAGTGTTAGCCGCCACGTTCGTATCCCTCCTCATGGCAGGATGCGCTTCGACCAATGGTCGGATGGCCTCCAACAACCCCGTCACCCTGGGCGATATTAAATCATCCCCCGTTAACCAGGCCCAGAGCCGCCCGGATACCCATCCTGAGTTGCGTGCTGCCCTCTGGCAGTTCTCCGGCAACAATGTCAGTCCCCGGGTTGTCGAGACCTCGGTCTATGTGCCGATCACGGAACTGTCCACCACGGACACCACCTCACTTTTACGTTTTAACCCGGAAGTCCTGAGCCACTCGGAAGCCACTTTGGCTGGTGGAGCAATCATCAACGAAGCCGCCGCCGCGCAATCACCGGCTGAGGCGAATGAAGCCTACCGCCAACAACTCGAATGGCGCGTGTTGAACAACCGATAATTAATTTCCCCCCAATCACACAGGAAGGAGAGTCACATCTTCTTCCTGTTTTTGTTTGTACTGCCCCATTTTCCCTCAAAAATAGTTTTAAACTTTTTTTGGGTAGGACAGCGGATGTCCTACCCCCCTTTGTAGTTTGAGCGCAAGAAAGGTTAAAAAAATATGTCGAACAACGCTCAATTGGAACTCGAATTCAAACGCTCGAATGCCGCGCGGGATCGCGCGAATCGCCGCCAACGCCGGTCGCCGCATGCCGCCCTCTGGTTTGCCCACATGCGCGCCGTTGTGGCCCGGGCGCGGGAATGGACTAGCCAGCAACCCGAATTCAATGACCAAACCTGGCTCCGCCTTCTGACAGGCCGCGGAGGTTTGCGCGGTTAATAGGGGAGCCGTCGAGGCTGCTGCCCGGGCGCAAAAGGCGATCTCGCAATCGGGTACGTTTGAAACATCAAACCGCACGAAGCGTCCCGGGGCAGCCCTTGGCGCCAGTCACCAAAGGCGACCTCAGCGTGTACGGCGGTCGGTGCTCGCTTTAGATTCAAACTTCAAATTGTCAAAGAGCGGCGGAAATCTTCAAGTGCTCAAGTCCGTTCCGCATAGTGACCGTCGCCGACGCGAGCCTCGCGGGATTATGGATTGAGGATTTAGTGGGCGTCTGGACTGCGATCTCGAGCCGGACAAGTTGTTAGCAGACGGGCGGATCCCTTTCGTCGGATTTTTCGATGCACCAGAATTCACCTTTTTGCACGTTTTTGCACCTTTTTCGCAGGTTTCCCGGCGCGCGCGCTGGAGCCGCCTGGCGGCAGGATTCTGGATTCAGGATCAAGTATTCAGGAGGACTGAAAGTCCTAGCTGGGAAAATGTCACTAAAAAATGTCACTATGCGATGAAACCCTTTAGAATCAGGCATTCGGTGAGGCACCCCTCTCTTTTCGGACAAAAAAGTGACAAAAGCGACATTTTCATTGAATCCCTGGGTTTGGTTGGCGGTTGGCAAAAGTGCACAAAGAAGTGCACAGTCTTCAAAATCCCCAATAAAAACAGGGGTTTTATAAGCACCCCCCGTCAAAGCGGAATTTTTTGTGCCCTTTTGTGCACTTTTTCTAAACCCCGACAGGCCTGTTACCGCAGAGTGGCATCTGCCAAGGCTATGGAGGACAAGGAGACGGATCGCGCTCCCCTGGTGAACACGAGACGGGCGACCGTGCGCTGGCGCGCACTGGAAATCGGTTTGGGACGAGACCAGCGACTCCGAGACGGGACAGGCGGAGCGCATCCGTCCCGCGATAGTTCAGGCAAAATGTCACCGAAAATGTCACCACCTCGATGAAACTCTTTATTTACAGGCCTTCCGTAAAGACCCCCCTCATTTCGGTGACAAAAAGGTGACATTTTCCCCAAGACCTTGGTTGCTGGTGTCGGTTGGCAGAATTTCACATGAAATTTCACCTTCCGCAGAATCTCCAATAAAATCAGGGGTTTTATAAGCACCCCCCTGTTTTAGGTGAAAGAAAGTGAAAAAATGTGAAATTTTCGAGGCCAAGGAGGAAACCACCGACTCTGAATCGGGGCAGGCGTACTTAACTAAGAAAACGGAGGGGCGCGCGCCGGGGGATGAGGCGCCGGCGGCCGTAGGGGTGGCGCTTTCAGTCTTTAGAATTGTTTGTCGTTGGCTCATGGTGATTCCTTTCATTCGTGGACTGAAAAAATTTCAGTCTATATAAATGGCTAAAAGGTCAACAGCTTACACCTCGAAATTGGAAAATGACCTGTGGATAAAGGGTGGAATGCGGGTTTTTGACCGTCAAAATGAAGGTCAAAACGGGGGTGTTCAGGACGGGATTTAACTTCTCGGTCCTGCCAATGCATTTTTACTTTTGTAATATTCATAGCTTCATTTCGTTCAGGGCCAGTTGTGGCTCTCTATTAAAGGGGAAAGGGTCACGAATTTTGGGAGCAAACTTCCAAACCCGCTGTCAGTTAAGGGGGAAATGGCAATCGTGACCGTCACGATTATGGTCACGGGGCCGCCTGCGGCGGAGGATTCGGGAGCATGGAGCAAGGATTCAGTGGCGGAAGATTTTAGCTGAGGGTTCATAGTTGAGATTTCCGGAAGGTGGAGGGCGCAGGGCGCAGCCAGGACATTGGTTTCATATGCTTTTTCGGACTGAAATCCGGCCGTCGCCGAGGCTTTGGCGGACAGGCATTTCGGTCTCTATAAATAAATGAACGGTCGGAAAGGAGCGGGCCAGAATTAGTAAATGGCCTGTAAAATAAGGATGGAAGCGAGATTCCGACCGGTCGGAATTCGGTCGGAATGGAGCCGTTTCGAAGGCGAAGCTTAACAGAAGGAAACAAAAGGAACGAAACAACGGCAAAAAACCTTTTGTCGTGGCGAGGCGCTGGATTGACGGACGGCCTAACTGGGCTTGCTTCGAAAAAACGGGCAGTAGATTTGGAGCATTTGATTGATTGTTTTTGAGTTCGTAAGCAGTGCGCTAAGCGTCTCTTAAAGGATTTAATCGAAGGTTCAGAAGTGTCAGATAGACTATGCTCTGATACTCCGGTTCACTACCGATATAGATTCGGAGTTGGGGTTCTCGGAAGGCCTGTAAATAAAGGGTTTTATAATAGAGGTGACATTTTCGGTGACATTTCCCCATTTTCAGATTTCCGCGTTGTCCTCCTCCCGTTTTGGAATGGCAATCAATGCCGAGTGGAGATCAGTAACAGTACTCCCACGACGGCGATGGCACCGCCCACCAGCGAACGGCGGGTGGGGCGTTCGTTTTCAAAATAGCGCGCGAACGGAATCGTGATCAGCGGGGTAAGGGCGGTAAACGAAAGGATCACTCCGGTCGGAGCAGTTTTTAAAGCCAGCTGATAACACGTCACACCAATCGTTTGTCCCGCCAGGGCATTGGCCAGCACCCACGGCCAAACCTTTTTCAGTTTGGGACCCAGCGGCGCATCTTCGGCGCTCTGGATTTTCCGCTGTTTAACTGCCAGCAGGAAAATGCCACCGATTATTAGGCCGCCGACCAGCCGTTGAAATGCAGTCGTGCCGCCATCAATGCTTTCACCAGCGGCCTGCGCCACGGCGAATCCTTTCCGGCTGAAGACTGCTCCAAAAGCGTTTCCCAGTGCGGCGACCAAACCGGCAATAGTTCCAATAACGAGTTGTTTCCGGGGAATATCCATATGTTTGCCCGGCTTCAGCGCGAGAAAGACTCCGAAGAGAATGATCCCGCCCGCCAGCATTTGCAGGCCGCTGAGTTTGGTGCCCAGCCAAAGAAATTCGATGAGGGCCGCGAACGGCGAAGAAAAACATTGGATCAACAATACCGAAAGCCGCGACCCCAAACGCGGGAGTGCCTGGAACAACGCGACGTCCCCAACGCCGATGCCAATAATCCCGCTCCACATAAAAAGCGGGAAGCTCGATCCCGACATGCCCTTGCCGAAGGTGTAAGCCCATAGCCCCAAAAAAAAAGTTGCCGTCGTGAGCCGCCAAAAATTCGCCTCGCTGCCGCCAATCAGTTTGGCCGAGCGATGCGCGCAGACGACTGAGAGCGACCAGAGAATTGCCGTGAGCAATGCAAAAACCATTCGCGCAATTCTTTCCGGAAGTTGTGCTTCGCGCAAGGTGTAGAAACTCGGGAGCTGCCTTCTTGACGTCCCCGCCGGTGCGTTTATCCTGTCAATTGCGCCAATCCATCGTTGTCCGGCGCAGTTGCGTGCAATTACATTTTAATCTCCAAACTATCGAGGCAAGGGCCGGCTCCACGCTGTTCGACTGTGGCGAAAAGCTCGGAATCAAGATCCCCACCTCCTGCCGCAAGCAGGGCAAATGCAAGGAATGCCTGGTGGAAGTCACGGAAGGAATGGAATTCCTTTCACCGCGCTCGCCAGAGGAGAGCCATTTGCGCGAAAATTTCCGACTCTCCTGCCGCTGCCAGATCGTGGTGGAGACTGGCGTCGTGCGTTGCCACACCCTGCGCCGCGGGGATATGCGCATCGAGCGCCATGCGTTTCAATTACCCACGAATGAAAAGCTGGTCCTAGACCCCGCAGTGAAACGGGATGATGACCGCATTCTATTGGATGGTGTGGAAATCGATCGCCGCTCCGGACCCATTCACGGAATCGCCATGGACCTCGGCACGACCACCGTCGTCGTGCGCCTGCTTAACCTGGAAACTGGCGACATCGTCGCGGACGCCTCCTTCGAGAATCCACAGCGGTTCGGCGGTTCGGACGTGATGTCCCGCATTCATTTTGATACGAACGATAAATCCCGGCTGCTGCAACGCACTCTCATCGGCTATCTCGCGCACGTCATTGAAGAATTTCCGGTGGACCCCAATTCCATTTATGAATTGATCGTCGCGGGAAATTCGACCATGCGAGATATCTTCTTTCGCCTCGACGTCTATTCCATCGGCCAAAACCCGTATCAATCGATTACGGAAATTGAAATGGCGGATGGCAAACGTTCTACCACCAGTGTTTCCGACACGGCTGGACGGCTACACATTCCCATTCATCCCAAGGCGCGCATTTATGGGCTGCCCATCATCAGCGGCCACGTCGGCGCGGATGCCGCCGCGTGCATGCTCGCGATAGATCTGGCGCATGAAGACCGCCTGGTGGCGGTAATGGACATCGGGACCAACACCGAACTGATTTTGGGGAACAAAGACCGGATTTTTGCAGCGTCCTGCCCGGCAGGCCCAGCGTTTGAAGGTGGAAAAATTTCGTGCGGCATGCCGGGCCTGACGGGTGCGATTGAAAAGGTGGCTATCGAGGACGACGGGTCGATGCGACTGGAAGTTATCGGTGGCGGAGAAGCTGAGGGCATTTGCGGATCTGGTCTGGTGGACCTGATGAGCGAACTTTTGCGCGTGGGCGAAATCAATTCCCTGGGCCGCTTTGAGCAGGCCGAGGGTGCCATCGCGTTGAAAACGCAGAGCAGAATCCCACTCTCATTTTCCGAAAGCGATATCAATGAACTGGCGCAAGCGAAAGGCGCAAATGTAGCCGGACTGCAGATCCTGTTTCACAACTTCGGCATTAAGTTTTCGGATGTGGATGTGTTTTATCTGGCAGGAGGCTTTGGACGCCATCTCAACGTGGCCTCCGCCAAACGCATCGGGCTGATTCCAAACATACCGGATGAAAAGATTGTGCAGGTTGGAAACGCATCCATTGAGGGCGCGTGCACTGCGCTGCTGTCGCAAGCCAAGCGAGCCGAGCTCGAGAACATGGTCAAGGGCGTGACGCATTGCCGGCTAGAAACGCATCCGCAATTTTTCGATTTCTTTGTAGAAGGCTGCCAGTTCAATCCCGTGGAATCTCCCGCCGCCCTGGAGGACACCGGGCAATGAAGCTGGCCGCGGAAGCCTGCGCTCTGGATTTTTTGGATGCCCAGCCGGTGATAAACGTGCAGGAGGCGGAATACGTTCGCCTGCTCGGCTACCCCCGAAACCATGCCATCACCGAACGTGGACGCGAATTGATGTCCTGGGCACAGGCCTGGTATGCAAAAAAGGGCCGCCCGTGGATTTATGGCCGGACGACTGCAGGAGTTTCGGTTTCCGACGACGCTGTCCGAATCGAGAACGCAGAATTTGTTTCCGATCGATTGGCCGAACAATTTCGCAGCGCCGAGGCAGATGGTGCTGTCATCGTCGCGGTGAGCGCGGGAGTAGAATGCGAAGAGCACGCGCGCCAATGCTGGGAGGAAGGAAAGCCCGACGAATATTTTTTCATGGAAGTGTACGGTTCTGCCGTCGTGGAGTATTTGGTCACGCAGGCAGCGGCACGGATTTGCGCCTGGGCGGATACACAAGGACTGGCCGTCCTGCCGCATTACAGCCCCGGCTACACCGGCTGGCCCGTTTCGGACCAGCTAAAACTGTGGCCTCTATTTAAAGCACCCAGCCCGACCCCATTGCCCCATGAACTGACGGTCATGGCGAGCGGCATGTTGCGCCCGAAAAAATCGTTGCTGGCCGTCTTTGGTTTGACTCGCAACCTGGACAAGGTCCAAACCACGGGTCGATTAATTCCATGCGAAAATTGTTCGCTGCCGCATTGCCAATATCGCCGCTCCCGCTATCGTTATTTCATGCCGCAAACCGAAACGTTTAACCGAGAAACCGCTCCAGAAGCGGTTCGACCCGTTGCGGCTGCGGGGCCCGTGCTGGATAAACTGGCGCGTTATTCAGTCAACGCTCGCGCACTCAAGAAGTGGTCCCAGGAACGGCTAAATCTGGAGTTTGCGCCGGATGGCAGCGTGATCGCGCGCTTTCGCTACGAGGGCACCACCTGCTCCAATTCCGGCTTCCCGATTCATTACGATTACGTGGTGAAATTACTGCCACGTGCACAGTTGTATCGGATTGCCGAAGCCACTTGCGGTCCCGTGCCGGGCGACGTGGGACATGTGAACATGTGCGAATATCTAAAGGACCCGGATGATTTTATGGCGCAGATATCCGCGAAGCAGGCCTTACTGGGACGCCCGCTGAACGACGTGCTCAGCTGGAAACGGCCGAACAGCCCGGCGGGATGTTATTGCGAAGCCGCAAGCCGCGAGCACAAATGGGGCATGGTGTTCGAGGTGATTCATTATGCGCTAGCCCAGCGGGGCGCGGCGTAGCGGAAAAAGACGATTGGACAAACCAGGGCAATTCCCGAAAACTGAGGCGGATTCTTATGACAAAACTTTGTGACATCAACCTTGCCGCCAAAGAAAAGCTGCCGCCGACGATGACCGACAAGTCCGGCATTGGCGTGCATTATACCGATGCGTTCATTAAGCCGATGAATACCAAGCTGCCCGATGGCACGCGCGTGGCCTGCAAGCGCCGCGGACTGCGCATCAACCTGACGGTGGGCACCAAGAAAGGGGACGGATTGATGCGCCGCCTGCAAGTGAGCAAGGATCCGGTAGTGATGTTGAAAGCCGCGCTCGAAGACGCCGCCAAAGCAGCCGGCGTGCAGCTCCAAATCACTGACACAGAAATCCTCATTGCTCCCTGACATGAGCAAACTTTTGCATGAAGTGGCACTCGAGAAGCGCCTCGTTTGCGATGGCGCCATGGGAACGCAACTCATGCTGGCGGGGCTGGAACAAGGCGGCTGCGGGGAACATTGGAACCTGACGCATCCCGACCGCATCCTTGCCATCCAACGCCGTTACGTGGCGGCGGGCGCAGACTGCATTATCAGCAATACCTTTGGCGGCAGCCGGACCATGCTTAAGCGTCACGGGCACGCGGAGGACCTGCGCGAAATTAACATGGCCGGCGTGCGCATTGCGCGAGAAGCTTTTGATGGCAAACCCGGTTTTGTGCTGGGCGACCTCGGTCCACTCGGGGCCATTCTTGAACCCTACGGCGAAATGCCCCAGGCCGATGCACTGGAAGCTTACACTGAGCAGGCCTCGGCTCTTGTCGCCGCCGGCGCCGATGCGATTATTATTGAAACACAAACTTCGCTGGAGGAAATCGGCATTGCCATCGAGGCCGCCATCGCTGCTGGCGCTCCCTGCGTCATCGCGTCCCTCGCTTACGACCTGTCCATGGACAAAACGTTCTATGTGACGATGATGGGCATCATGCCGGACCGTGCTGCAGAATTTGTGCAGGAAAAAGGCGCTCATATTGTGGCGCTGAATTGCGGCACAGGCATGGACATGGCGGGCGCGGCGCAGGTCTCGAAACTGTATCGCGAGTCGGCTGATCTGCCGGTGATGGTGCAACCGAATGCCGGATTGCCTGTGTTGGAAAATTTGAAGGCCGTTTATAAGCAGACTGCCGCCGACATGGCCCTGGGAGTTCCAGCCGTGTTGGATGCGGGCGCCAACATCATTGGCTCCTGCTGCGGCAGTACTCCTGAACATACCAAAGCCATCCGCGCGGTGGTGGATGCTTTCAACCAGCGCGGGTAAGGCCTAAGCTGACTTCAACATGGCTTCCGCGTGCTTTCGCGCAGCGGGAGTTTGTCCGCCAAGCATACGGCTGATTTCGTCCACACGCTCTTTCGGTTTGAGCAACAGAATTTCAGAAACGGTTCGGCCATCCTTCACAGTTTTGGTCACGACATAATGGGCCGTCGCTTGCGCGGCGACATTCGGCAAATGCGTGATGCAAATGACCTGGTGCTGCCCGGCAATCTCGCGCATTTTTGCCCCGACGGCGTTGGCGGTTTCTCCGCCGACATTTGCATCCACTTCATCAAAAACGAGTAGAGGGATTTCGTCCTGCGCGGCCAGCGCGGTTTTCAGCGCCAACATGACTCGCGCCATTTCGCCTGATGACGCAATGGCACGGAGTGGACGCGGAGGCTCGCCAGGATTGGGCGCAAATTGAAATTCGATGCTATCGAAACCGGAAGCTGCCGGTGATTCGTAATCGGAGACGATGGCCGCATCAAAATGGCTCTGCTTGAAACCAAGGTCCTGCAAATGCGCGCTGACAGCTTTGGATAACTTTGGGGCAATTTTTTTCCGCTGCGCCGTCAAATCCTTGCCCACCTTCAATAATTCTTTCGACAGATTCTCAAAGGCGGAATTAATCCGAGCGAGTTCGCTATCGCGTTGTTCCAGTTGTGTAAGTTTCGCGCGGGCTGCTTCGCCAAAAGAAATTACATCCGATAGAGTTTGCCCGTATTTTCGCTTCAATGAGGAAACGAGATTAATCCGCTCTTCCAATTCGTGAAGCCGTTGCGGATTCACATCGATGCGGTCGAGGTAATGCGACAGGTCGCTATGCACATCCCGGAGCGCCTGCATTGCCTGCTCATGCAACGACCCTACGCAGCCGGCGCTTGGATCCAGTCGCTGCAATTCCTGCATCAACTTACCCAGCGCGCCCGCCTGTGAAATGAGCGACACTTCATTCTCGGCCAGAAGGCCAATGGCGTTTTGACCCAGGTCAATCAACCGCGATGCGTTGCTCGCTCGCTTGTATTCGGCTTCCAGTTCTGGTTCTTCATCGGCGGATAATTTTGCGCCTTCGATTTCCTGCACCTGAAAGCGCAACAAATCCAACTGCTGTGCATACGTTTTTTCATCCACGATCAGCGCTGCCTTTTCCACGGCCAGCGCGAGTCGCTTTCGCAGCAAGGCCGAAAATTGTTCCCGCTGCTCAGCCAAGCCGCCAAACGCATCGAGAATCGCCAACTGTTTCTCGCGGTGAAGCAACGATTGGTGTTCGTGGGGACCATGCATGTCCACGAGCATATCGCCCAATCCTTCCAGCACAGCCAGGGTGGTGGGAGAGCCATTAACGAATTGGCGATTAGTTCCCGCGGCCGAAAAAGTGCGCTTGATAATTATCTCATCATTTTCGCAGGGCTCCAGGCCGCTCGCATCGAGGAATTGATTCAAGGAGCGTTTTATCTCTGGAACAGTGAAGACGGCCTCGACAGTGCAACTATCGCTGCCGCTGCGAATCAATGTTCGGTCCGCGCGTTCACCGATAACCAGTTTGAGCGCGCCAATGATGATCGATTTCCCTGCGCCGGTTTCGCCCGTGATGGCGTTGTAACCGGGTTCAAGCTGCAAAGAAAGGTCGCTCACCAAAGCCAGGTTCTTGATGCGCAGAGTGGTTAACATTTAGCGGGGAAATGTTGCGGGTTGGCGGAGACTTGGAAAAGGAGAAAATAAAAAGAGGCGGCAAAAAAGAACGATTCGCACTAACCTCCGCCCGTTTCCAGTAAAAGTCGGGTTTACATATAACATCTATATGTAAAGTCTGGTTTCGCCGCAGAACCACTCCGTTGTTGATGCTGCTGCCAAAATAATGGAAGGATGAGGCCATGAAACCACTCGATCGCTCGTCTCGTTCTAAAATTCCTCGCCGTCGATTTCTGCATGGAATCGGAGTGCTCGCTGGCGCTGCTGCCGCGGGACTCCCTCAGATTATCCGGGCCGAGGACAAGAAACCGATCCAGGGTTTTGAGAAGACCGCAGATGATCACAATGCCGGCAAAGGTTGGAGATCCATCTCTGACCGCAAAATTCGCGTGGGCATTGTCGGATACGGCGTCTGCAAATTCGGTTCCGCCTTCGGATTCCAAGACCATCCCAACGTTGAAGTCGTTGCCGTGAGCGATCTGTTCCCAGACCGCTGCGCCGAATTAGCGAAAGTTTGTCGCTGCGAAAAGACCTATCCATCGCTCGAAGAAATGGTGAAGGACCCAAAAATCGAAGCGATGTTCGTCGCCACCGATGCGCCCCATCACGCCGAACATTGCATCTCGGTTTTAAACCATGACAAACATGTGGCTTGCGCCGTACCCGCCGTCTTCGGTTCACTGGAACAGGCGGAACAATTGCTGGCGGCGGTGAAGAAGAGCGGCCGCAAATATATGATGTTCGAGACATCTGCTTTTCACGAAGACCTTTATGCTATGCGCCAACTTTACCAGGCTGGCTCGCTCGGAAAAATCGTCTATTCCGAGGGCGAGTATTATCATTACATGGGGACGCCGATTGATTCGTATAAAGGCTGGCGGGTCGGTCTCCCGCCCCAATGGTATCCCACCCATTCAAACGCCTACTATGGATGCCTCGGCGCTGGTACATTTACGGAAGTTTCCTGTGGTGGAATTCGCAGCAGCGTGGAGCATCTGAAGCCCGCCCATAATCCCTACAAGAACGCGTTCGGCACCGAGATCGCTTTATTCCGCACGAGTGAAGGCGGGACATCACGCATGGCAGTCAGTTGGGACACACCGGGCTTTGGCGGTGAGATGGGCCGGGTTCGCGGCGAAAAGGGCTCGTTTTATGGAAAATTCGATGGGCTGGCGAAGAATAATGTCAGTCTCACCCGCCCTCCTTTGCCGCCCGGGGTTTCTGGAGGCGGTCACGGCGGCTCGCACGGCTATCTTATGGATGAATTCGTCAGCGCCATTCTCGCCGACCGAAAACCGCTGGTCGATATCGCCACAGCTTTGAACCTGACGGTCTCGGGAATCGTTGCCCACCAATCCGCCTTGCGCGACGGCGAATTACTCAAGATTCCACAGTATAAAATTTAGTTTGCTCGCACTGTAACAAATTGCCTGGCCGGTTGTCTTCCCGGTAACAATGCAAACCGAATTGACAGAACCGGTCGCGAAAACAGCCCTCGACGATAAGGCAGCCGTAGCAGCGGTCCGCAGCGGGGATGCCGAACGCTACCGTGAATTGGTCGACCGCCACGAGCGACGAGTCTTCGCCGTGGCCTGGAGCCGCCTCGGCGATGCCGCGCTGGCGGAAGAAGCCACGCAGGAGGCATTTATCCGGGCTTATCACCGGATCGGCCTGCTCGAGGACGGCGCGAAATTCGCCGGTTGGGTCAACACCATTGCCCGGCGCATCGCGATAACCTTCGGCCTCCGCCACCGGCGCGAACTGAACAACCGTGAGCGTTGGGCATTGGAAAATGTTGACACTTCGCAAAAGGATAGTGATGAAACAGACCCAATTTGCAGTTCCGAAACGTTGCGGCAGGCCATGGCGGAACTGCCCGCGCCCCATCGTGAATGTCTCGTCCTCTTTTACCTGGAAGGCAAAAGCGGTGAAGAATCGGCTCGTTCCCTAGGCATCTCCGAATCAGCATTCCGCGTTCGTTTGCATCGTGCCCGTGGCATCATGCGCGAACGTTTGGAAGAAAAACTGGAAGGTTCATTGGCGCAACTGCGTCCGAGCCACAGCCTGGCTCCGTCCGTGATGGGCGCAGTTTTGGCCTCGGCATCCAGCAAAGCAGCGACTGCTGGCGGGGCGGGTGCCGCCATTGCCACCTTCCTCGCCAAGCTCGGCTTCTCCAAATGGCTGCTGCCCTTCGCCTCATTTTTCTCATTCATCTTCTTCCTGCCGATGCTGCTCTTCGGCTGGCTTTACTCGCGGATGGAACTGAGAAATTTTCGCGACCGCGATGGTTTTCGCGCCCGGCTCTTTAGAGCGGGAATTAATCGGCGGCTCATGATCGTATTGGTTGGTGGAATTGCGGCTGTCGTTGTCATTCCACTGATTTTGTCAGTTCTCCCCGCACACTTGAGCTTTCGATCGAACCTCCGTTCTTTTTACGTGCTACTGGGGGTGTTGTTGACCGCATTCCTTCCGTTGGGCATCCGTCAGTTGGCCATCAATCGCAATCCCTATTTCGTCTCACAGATTCTTGGTTCAGTGCCTCTTGCCGGGGTTTGCATGCTGGTAGGATTTTCAATCTTGCCCGTCTCATTTGTCATGGCGGTCATCCCCATTCAAACCATTATTGGACTTTGGTTCATTGGCCAGCGGCCTGTGCGTATGGACTACAATCTTTTCCTGCGGGCCAGCGAAGGTCTCCTCCGGTCTCCCGCCCTGTCGAAGTTGAAGAAGACGCATCTGCATAAAGGAAGTTTTCTGGCCTTTGCGCGCTTTCTTGGCACTCGCTGGTTGGTCAACAGTCATCGTTGGACTTCAACGGGCCTGCGCCTGCGCCTGCCGCTGGCCGGATCCACAGCCTGGTGGGATTGGACCGATTGGATGTTTAATTATTCCTGGAAGAACCGCTCCCAGATTGAACTCCACGAGGATGGTTCCGTTTCCGCCATAATCTGCAGCCGGGACGTTGGAGCGCTGCACAAATTCCGCGGCGGGGCTGCCTCGTCAAGCCATGATTTGGAACCGATGGTCGCAGCCGCCGTTGCGAACGCCTGGGATAAACACCGGGCGTCTGATATTGCAGGAGCAGAAATATGCATTGGCCAATTGTCGGACAAAGAGGTGTTTGTCGTGGCCCCTGCCAGGGGCGGCATTGCCAAACTTCGCTGGCTGCTGGCAACGGTGGTAATCCTCTCCCTGCTTGTGCAAGTCAGCGTCAGATTCCCAGGCATACGCGAGCGCCTTGATGGAATCAGGCCCGTGCGGACAACAGAAGCAGACGTCCGAGCGTTTATCGAGCAGATAACCCCGGACTCAAAAGACCTTAATTCTAAATCCTATTCCTTTAATGACCCGCTATTTAACGGACTCGCACTCCTTTCCACCAACCTCTTCTCCGCAAAAGCATTCCAGGCCATGCGAAATGATATCCTCGGCCCCGATGATCCGGCGGACGAACGAGGCCACCGCTCCCCATGGCCGTTCTATGGTCCGATGGAACGCTACGCCTTCGCTTGCGGATGGCTCAGTTGGAATGATCTCCAAATTGCACCGGCTGATTCCGCTGCCTTTTTGAGAAGAAAGGGGGCCGTGGAATTTAGCGGGAAAAATTGGGATATATTCTTGTCCCGTTGCAATTCCTGGTCGTGGGTTGACAGCGAAAGGTCTGAAGTGAAACGCATTAAGCTCGATGGACTGGTGCATCTCAGGATTCTTCAGCAGGTGGGTTGCCTCGATTTAACCGACCGACAAAAACTGCTCGAGGCAATAGTTCCTGTGCAAACCCTGTCCGCCAACCCACCCGGACAGCCGCATATCCACGACTGGCGCGATGTGCGCGGCTTGTTCTTCACTCCTTGCAACCCCGCGCTTCTGGATACCTATTACTCCGTGGCCGCCCTTGAGATTCTCAATGGCCTGGATCGAATAGATAAGGAAGCCTGCATTCAGGGAATATTGCGCGTGCATCGCGGAAAAGGATTCTTTGTGTCGCCCGATTCCGGTGGCTACAACGAATATCACATCGATGGCAGCGCGCAGGACACTATTGCCGCCTATGAATCCCTGCGCATTTTGGGCGCTCTGGACCGCGTGAAAGATTTAGACCGGTGGCAATTCCGCATTCCAAAGTACATTTCAGAAGCCGTTGAACATGACAAACCACCGTTAAGCTGGGCGCATGTCGAAGCGTGGGTCTGCCAGCAACGTCTCCAACAAATCCTCGCGGAAAAACAGAAAGATCCAACCAAGCCATGGGGCTCCCTTATTCAGCCAGGACGATTTTGAGGCGGGGTTTCACGTAACCCGCCCGTTTCTATTCCGAACCATTGACCATGAATTGCGCGAACTCGGCGTGAAAATGTGGGGGGATTCGCGCCTTTAACACGGCGTTTTCGCCTTCGTATTTCCGCTCAACCACCTGGGCTACTTCATGAAGACGAGCCAGCACGGCTCCCTCCGAATGCGGCACATTCAGTTCAACGAACTCGCGAATGGGACGCAGTTGCGTTCCAATTTCCGCGAGCAATGACGGGATGCCCGCTCCAGTTTTTGCGGAAACTCCAACGCCCTCGGGAAAGCGCTCCAAAAATTTGTTCAACAGATCATCGTTCTCGAACCGATCCACTTTGTTGAAAACCATGATGGTCGGCTTTCCATCCGCGCCAATTTCTTCCAGCACCGCGTTGACCGCCAAAATTTGTTCCTCTGCCTGTGGATGGCTCAAGTCCACCACGTGCACCAGCAAATCCGCCTGCACGACTTCTTCGAGCGTGGCTTTGAAAGCTTCGACTAATCCATGCGGAAGTTTGCGGATAAATCCGACCGTATCCGTCAGGAGCACGTTCTGGTTTGTAGGCAATTTCAGTCGGCGAGTGGTGGGATCGAGCGTGGCAAACATTTTTTGCTCTGCCAGGACACACGCGCCTGTCAGGGCGTTCAGCAAGGTGGACTTTCCGGCGTTGGTATAGCCAACGATTGAAGCCAGTGGCCACAAGTTCCGTTGGCGTCCCTGCCGTTGCGTGAAGCGCTGCCGCCGCACGGTATCCAACTCTTCGCTGATGCGCGAGATGCGATCCTGAACGCGGCGGCGGTCAGTTTCCAATTGCGTTTCGCCGTCACCGCGCATGCCGATGCCGCCCTTTTGGCGCGAAAGATGTTCCCAAAAGCCAGTGAGGCGCGGGAGCAGATGCTGCAATTGTGCGAGTTCGATCTGGAGCTTGCCTTCCCTGGTACGCGCGCGTTGCGCGAAGATATCCAGGATCAGCGAGGTGCGATCCAGCACCTTGCAGCCAAACACCGTTTCCAGGTTGCGGCTTTGCGCCGGGGAAAGCTCTTCGTCAAAAATAACCGTGTCAACTTCCTGCGCCTTGCACAGTTCGGCAAATTCCGTGGCTTTGCCTTTGCCGATAAAGGTTCCCGCGACGGGCGCGGCGAGTTTTTGCGTGCCATTCCCGACGACGTCGGCCCCGGCACTGGTGGCGAGTTCGTTCAGTTCGTCGAGCGAATCGCGCATTTCAAAGGAAGTTCGCGATTTTAATTCAAGCCCTACGAGGAAGACCCTTTCCGTCCGCTTGTTGTTTGAGATGAGCGCTTTCAAATTGTGCTAACGTCGCTAATGTAGCATGAGATTTGGGTTTGAAAAGGCCGGTGAACGCTCGGCGGAAACGATCCATTCTCAACATTGTTCATGAAAATTTCGGTCGTTGTTCCGGCCTTTAACGAAGAAAAGTTGATCACGGATTCCCTCCGCGCCATCAAACGCGCCATGGCCTCGTTCACCGCACGCGGTTGGGAAACGGAATTGATCGTGTGCAACAATAATTCCACGGATCGCACGGCAGAACTCGCAGGAATCGAAGGTGCCCGGGTGGTCTTCGAGCCCATCAACCAGATTTCGCGCGCGCGCAACTGCGGGGCGACCGCGGCCACCGGCGATTGGCTTGTGTTTGTGGATGCCGACTCCTATCCCACCCCGGAACTCTTCGCAGATGCCGCCGATAAGATTGCTTCAGGAAAATATATCGCCGGAGGAGTCACAGTCGCTTTCGAAAACGCCCCACGGTTCGCCCGGTTTTTTGCCGGCATTTGGAATCGCATCAGCCGGACACTCAAGTTCTGCGCGGGTTCATTCATATTTTGCGAGGCATCGGCCTTTCGTGAAGCAGGCGCGTTTAGCCTGGAACTCTTCGCCGCCGAAGAAATTGACCTGAGCAAAAAGCTGCGAAAGATTGGGCAGTCCCAAAAGAAAAAGATGATTATCCTGACAGCGCATCCGCTCGTGACGTCAGCCCGCAAACTCGATCTTTATTCGCGCCGCGAACATTGGCGGCTGATCTTCGGCGCCATCTTCCGGCCGGGCATTCTGAAAAACCGCGATGACTGCGGCTTGTGGTACGATGGCCGTCGCTGAAGCAGCTTCTATTCTCCCACGACATCTTCGAATATCGCGGTGATAATCCTTTGGCCGGTGTTAAACTGGACAAAGATTCGATATTTGCCGGGAACCGGAAACTCGTAAGGCAAATACACGGAAGAAACGCCACTGCCATGATGCATGCCGTGATCCGCTCCGGAAAGGCCGCCGATTTCTGCCGCCAGTTTCTTTTGAAAGTATGCCTGGGCTGCCATGGAAAAATTGCCGGACGGATGCAAATGGGAAAAAACCGAGCCATCTTCGCGCAACACGGCGGCATGAGAGAGCATCCCCATGTATGGCTCCAATTCAATCGGTTCGCCTTTTTTGTCCTTCACGGAAAAACGCAGTTCGGCGTCCTGTCGAATGCGCGACGGTTTGGTGCTGGTCCAGGAAACTTGCTCGCCGGAGGCACAATGAAAAACTCCGCCTCTCGGTGCCGCAGCCAGGTTCGTGGTGGCAAACCAGGAATCATCGTCGTCACGCGCCAGTTTCGACGGTTCATTTCCTTTTTGAATTGGAGGGAGGATAACGGAGTTCGTTGCCGTTGAACTGACTCCGCCCTCGAAAGTCAGGTCACAGAAAACCTGGTAGCGCCCTTCCGGCAGAGGAGGCACGACGACGTCAAACGTGTAGCCTTCCTTGCGGATGGGGTGCAGGTGCGCGAAGGCATTGCGCTGGTCATCGCGGATCAGAAACAAGTGCATGAGTTTCCCGTGATCGGGAATGAGCGGCGAACTCATGTTGTGTTTGAAAAATTCGCTACCTGCGACCAAATGCAAAATTCTGTCCGCCCCATCCATTCGAATCTCGGTGGAAAGATCGGGCCACGGCGCCTCACGCAACTGTGTCTGAAACGTCCGTTCCTCGGCTCTCCACCAGGCTTTTCCGCCGATAAGTGCCGCTATGATAATCAGAGTCGCCGCCGTTGCGGCGAAAAAGCCCATCCAACGGTTTCGCCGGCTCGGCAGCTCTCCGGGAAGCAGAGTGGCGTCGCGGCCCGCCGCCGTGCAGATGGCAATGCCCAGAAAGACCAGCACACAACCCAGCACCACCAGAATTCGTTTCAGGATGGTAGGCAGGGGCAGTTGCCGAAGGGCGACGGAGGTAACAGGAATATCGACGCTTGCCTTACCCTGGGCACCATCAATCTGAATTTGCACGCTATAGGCGCCGAAGCTCATTAACCAAAGTTCACCGGCGTACAGATTGGTTTCACCGGTGACGAGCCGGCCCACGTCGGCCGGAGGGGCGTTCGAGATGGCGGTTTGAGAATAAAGGGGCAGGAACGAAACCTGGATGGGGCCCGCTGTCCCCACTCGAGCGCTGATCTCGGCGCGGCCTGGCACCACGTTCGGCATGCGGATAGTTACGCGCGCGGGATACGGACCTACCCTGCCGTCATAAAAAACGTCGGGACTTCCCACGTGAGCGTGGAGGGAGACCGCGAGAAACAGAAATAAAATCCCAAGGCGCGTCATCTGCGGATTCTCCTCATCCAATCCCCAAAAAAGAGCCCGAGCCATGCTCCGACCGCCGAAAGAAGCCACACCACGGCAATGCGTTGCAAATTCAAGGTGTCCGAGCCGCCGTGCTTGCGATTCACATCCCAGAAGCGCGTCTGCCAATCTCCACCCGCTACATTGTAACCCCAATGCAGATTTCCCATGAAGATGTGATTTTTGGCCGCGGGGGAAATCATGAACTTGGAGAAATGCCATTGCACGGCCAGCAGCACGGCAAAAAAGATTGCCCCGAGCAAAACGGCGAGCCCAATGCGGGCCAGCTTTCCCCTCGCCCCGCCCGCCCAACGCAACGTGAGATCAATCGCCATCGCGGGGAAAATAATGAGCAAAGGAAAGGGCAACGGCACCATGTGTGTGACGGGATTAAAAATGGGGGCCAATTTCGGTTGAGCGGGAAACAGTTGCAGCACCCAGTCCATGGCCAACATGAAGGCCATGTAAACTGCGGCAACCTTCGTGGCCGGCCAGGTAACGCGACCCGCACGGGACATCGCCACCAGGCGCGCAGGATACATCAACGCGCACACAATGTAGAAACGCGCTCCATGCTGGGCATTGGGAAAAATGAATTCGAGAATGAACACCGTTCCCATCAGCACGAAGACCCCGCCCGTGTAGATGAATAATCCAGCTCCCTTATGCGACGTTTCCTGCAATTGATTCTGTCGCGCCAGGACCATGAGCAGCGAGCCAACACTAATCCCAAACATCCCCAGGCCGAGGATCACATGCGGTGGGCTGATGATTTTCACGTCCAGCCCGTAGGCATTGTGCCACCAGTCGTCGAAGGGACCGGAAGTGATCATCGCCAACGCGCCCCAAATGGCGATCCAAGCACCCAGGGGAGCATGCGCGCCTAGAACTCGCACGGTCGAATCGCGATCATTTCTCTTCGGGAAAAAAGTGTTTTTTATGGCGAGCCAGCCACCGGTGCAACCGGCCAGAACACCGCCGAGATAAATCGCCATATGGGCGGGTGTCCAAAAAGTATCGCGCCCAATCGTCTCATGCCACGAGATGTCCCAAACGATTCCAATAGCGATACTGGTCAGCGCCGCAGACATGAGGAAGCTGGGCCAAAAATGGGAATCGATGAAGCCGGAAGCAGAAGCGCCAGGCAACGATGAACCCGCCGCCAGAGTTGCGGCAGTTTCCTTCTGGGCGGAAGCACTGTCCATAAACGCGGTTATGTCAGAATGCGGGGAATATAGAAATAGGTTTTTCTAGGACGAAAGGCGTAGAAATTGTTCGGCGACCCAATCGGCATGGCGCAATCCTTGAGGGGTGAGGAAAAACCTCTCGGGATTGAGGGCCGCGAAACCACCGGAAACGAGCTGGTCGATCTCGCTTTTCCATTCCACTGGCAAGGCGTAGCCGGTTTTATTTTGGAACTGTTGCAAGGGCCACCCGGCGTTCATGCGCAGGCCAAAGGCGGCCATTTCCCCGGCGCGAGACAGGGGCGGAAGTTCCTCACGTGATTCGATGGCGCGCGAGCCGCGAATTAATTTTTCACAGTAGAGCGCGGTGTTGGACCAGTTCTTTTCACGCACGCCCCGCACATAACCCGTGGCGCTGGGACCCAAGCCATAATACGAGCCGGCTCGCCAATAATTGATATTATGGCGGCACGCGTAATCCGGCACTTCGGCGTCCGAAGATTGGCTGCGGGCAAAATTCGCAATTTCGTATTGCCGAAAGCCGTGGGCCGCGGAAATGGACAGCAGTTTCTCGTACATATCGCAAGCCAGGTCTTCGTTCACATCGAATTGGCCGGCCTTCAATTGTTCGAATAGGGGAGTGTCTTCCTCGTAAATGACTTCGTAACTGGAGAGGTGCTCACTGCCCAGCGCCAGTGCCTCGCGCAAGGTGGCGCGCCAAATATCCATGCTCTGCCCAGGAATCGCGAACATGAGGTCAACGTTGATGTTCTCGAAGCCGGCCTGGCGTAGCGTATCGAATGATTTGAAAACCATCTCGCGGGAATGAACCCGGCCCAGGCGATCTAGCAGGGTCGCGTCAAGAGATTGAACGCCCATCGAAATGCGATTCACGCCTGCCCCGCGCAGCAGGCGGCCTTTATCCAGGGAGACAGTCGCGGGATTACATTCGACGGTCCATTCGGAGAGACGCGAGAGATTGAGGCGATGAATGGCTTCAAGGATTTTTGACCATTGTTCCAAGTTGAGCAATGAAGGTGTTCCGCCGCCAAAGAAGATCGTTTCAGGTTCGAGGTCGTGGGCCACCAGGCCGATTTCCGCGACCAGTGCGTCCACATATTTGTTCACCAACTCGCCTTTGGCCGTTTCCGAGAAGAAAGCGCAGTACTCGCATTTATGCGCGCAGAACGGTACGTGCACATACAAGCTGCGGACTTTTTCTTCAGTGTGACTCACGGTTGGAAGGTAACGCAAATGGGGCCTAGGATACAAATTCAAGTTCCTGGCGATGCGGGATGAAGCCGCGCTCGAAGCCCCGTCCAAGAAAGCGGCGAATCGATTCTCTTCCTTTTTCGCCGTAGTCGAGCGTCCAATGGTTTACGTACATCCCCACGAATTCGTCGGCCAGATCGAGCCCCATGTTGCGGGCGAATTGCAGCGCATATTCCACGGCGGGTTGACGGTGGGTGAGGCTAAATTGGATGCTCTCGGTGAGGATGCGAGAGATTTCGCGACGGGTTTCGGCGTCGAATTTCTTGTGAATGACATTTCCGCCAAGAGGCAAAGGGAGTCCGTCATTCTCCATTCCCCACCAAACCCCGAGGTCCTGGCACAGTTGCAACCCTTCATCTTTCCAGGTGAGCTGGCCTTCGTGGATGATCAGCCCCACGTCTGCCGCACCGGATTTGACCGTCTCAAAAATTTCATCGAAGGGAACGACCACGAAATCAAAGCCGGTGGGGGGTGAGTCGAGCCACAACTGCAGCGCGAGAAAGGCGCTGGTCATTGTGCCAGGAACGGCAATGGTTTTGCGCAGAATTTGTTCGCGAGTGAGCATTTCTTTGGCGACGAGCATGGGGCCATACCCATCGCCCATGCTGGCACCGCTCGGGAGAAGCGCATATTTGTCGCTCACGTAGGCGTAGGCATGGATGCTAATGGCGCTGATATCCAATTCCCCGCGCGTGGCCCGGGCGTTCAGTGTCTGGATATCCTGGAGAATATGCTCGAACTTGAAATTACCGGAGGGGATCAAGTTCTTCGCCAGCGCATAAAACATGAACGCGTCGTCCGGATCAGGGGAATGCCCGAGGGTCAGCTTCGTCTTTTCCATGAGTAAACCCTATTCAATCAGGCATATCCGCGTAAAGGGAAGCCTTTCACGAAATTCTCAAACAGGGTTGGCACGGCATATGCGGTATTCCTAACTATGAAAAAGCTAATCTTAACAGTTCTGACAATAAACAGTCTCCTGGTTATCAACGCTCTGGCAGTGATGCCCGAGAAAGTCGCCACCGCCTCGGAAAACATCAATGATACGGTCGGCAAAGCGAATCTGAAGGCTATCACAGGCAAATTGGCCGAAGTTCTCAAAGTGGAGTCCACCGTGGTGGAAAAAGCCATTGTTGACCTGAATCTCAAGGTTAGTGACATCGTTTTGGCCAAGATGGTGGCCGAAAAGACCCATAAACCCGCTGGTTCGTTCCTCAAAGTTGCCAAGGAACTCGATTGGAAGACGGTTTTGGAAGCCAACTCGATTTCGGCGAATGACGCGGAAGAATTTCTCGACGGTGCGAATGCGGAACTGGCTTTCATGATGCTGGATATGAAGCCGGCCAAGAAATAGGCCGCATTCCCCTCAAGCTTTTTCAGGAAACCCGCGAGAAATCGCGGGTTTTTCATTTTTGAGAAGGATGGAATCCCCTTCGGCCCCAACCCTCTCCAATAGGAGAGAGAGGAGTTGGAACGTCAGTCCAAACCGGAAGCTAGCTTTGCGCGTTTGAGAACGGTTTGGGCTAAAGTGCGGGCCTTAATTGCCCCATTCTGCAGAATTTGCTCCACGGCATCAAGATTGGCGGCCAATTCGGCCCGCCGTTGGCGGGCGGAGGCGAAAAAGTTCCAATAGTTCTCGAAAAGCGCCTTTTTGAGGTCTCCATAGCCCAAGCCACCTGCCCGCAGCCGATTTTCAAGGTCGAGAGAAACTTCGGGAGAGGCCACCAGTTTCAGGAGTTGGATGGCGAGGTTCTTCTCTGCATCGGGTTTGGGCTCGGCAGGAGACCGGCTATCCATCACCAAACCCATGATTTTTTTACGAAGGGCCTTCTCTTCGCCGAAAATCTCGATGGTGTTACCATAGCTTTTGCTCATCTTCTGGCCATCTGTTCCCGGCACAAGGGCCGTCGCTTCGCGAATTTTCGGCTCAGGAATTACGAATGTCTTCCCGTATTGTTCATTAAATTTGATAGCAAGGTCACGTGTCACCTCCACGTGCTGTTTTTGGTCTTTGCCCACGGGCACCACATTGGAATCGTAGATAAGAATGTCCGCCGCCATCAAAACCGGGTAGGCGAAAATGCCATGATTCGGGGCAATGCCTTTGGCAATCTTGTCTTTGTAACTGGTGCATTTCTCCAGCAGACTCATGGGAGCAAGAGTGGTGAGCATCCAGGCCAGTTCAGTCACTTCCGGCACGTCTGACTGGCGGAAGAACACGGATTTTTTGGGATCGAGCCCGCAGGCCAGGAAATCGAGGGCGACATCAATAGTGTTCCGTCGCCGTTCCTCAGCGTTAAAGAGCGAGGTCATCGAGTGATAGTTGGCGATGAAATAATATGCGTCGCCCTGATCTTGCAGTTCGATAGAGGGGAGCATCATCCCGAAATAATTTCCCAGGTGAAGCGCACCCGAGGGCTGAATACCGGACAAAATTCGCATACGGCAGAAAATTAAGGAGAACCGGCCCAAGAGGGAAGGAAAATGGGATGTCAGCGCGCTCCGAGCAGAGTCCAACCTGTCGAAATGGCTTTACCCCCATAAAGCGATGCGCTGCTGACCAATGTCCCGCTATCCATGAACCAAATGGCGGCGCGCCCGTCCGTGCTGCGCCATAAAATATCTGCCCGCCCATCGCCATCCACGTCCCCAAAACCGGTCATGCGCCAGCCTGCAGGACCAGGCAAACCGCCGCGCACAAAGGTTGAACTTCCCAGGGTCGTGCCAGACATGAGCCAGATGACGGATCGCCCGTCACTATGCTGCCAGACGATGTCGGCATTGCCATCACCATTCAGATCTGCGACGCCTTTAGGGCGCCAGACAGGCGAAACCGGTGCGCCCTTATTCAACAGCAGGCTCGATTGGAATGACGCGCCATTCATAAACCAAACGGCGAGCCGTCCATCATTTGCCTGGAAGAGTATGTCCGGGTGGCGATCCGAATTAAAATCGCCAATCCCAATGGCCTGCCAGTTTGACGAAGTGGCCCGAACCAATCGCTCTGTACCGGAATTCAGAAACCAAATGGAAATATGACCGTCCGTATGTTGCGTAGCAAAATCCATCGAACCATCGCCATCGAAGTCGGCTATCCCAAAAATGCGAAAGCCTGCCGGAATACTGCGGCCGCCCGCAAGCGAATGGCTCTCAAGCAGGATTCCGCGGTTCATGGTCCAGGCAGCAATGGAACCCGAAGCACTTTGCCAGAAAAGAGTTCCGCTGGATGAGCCGCCGCCTGTTCCGCCACCACCGCCACCTGTGCCCCCCCCGCCTCCATTGGAGATTTGGGAAAAGAGAGGTGTAATTGAAAGATTAGTCGTAACCGTAATTGTCAGCGGATTGCTGGAACTGGTAATATCGCCCGTCCAACCGGCAAATCGAAAACCGGAGGGGGCATTAGCGGTTAGGGTGACAGTTTGGCCGTAGTTATATGGGCCCGCAGTTAAATTGGAGGAGACCGTTCCATTGCTCGGAAGGACGAGAGTGTGCGTCGTGGTGCGTGCCAGGATTTCGTTGGTTAGAGCCCGGGAACAAACTTCACAGAATAACGCGTTCGCGCCAGACAGCGTTCGCATCAAACAATCCGATTCCGAGCGAAACCATGTATTGGTATAGTGGGCGCCTTGAAAGACCCCAACGGTGCCAGGGTGGAGAGAAATTAGGTCTCCCCATTTCGAGACTGCACTATTTGTCGTTGCTGCAGTGTTCGGGAATTTATCTTCAAAGCTGGCGCCAGCATAACTATTTGTATACTCATCGTCCAGCCTGCCCAAAGCATGTCCAAGTTCATGCCGGACCAACTCGTCCTTGAAAGTATCCGCGGTAAGAATAACAAGATTGGAAATCGTGGATCCGGCGGGAGCTAGTTCGTTAACCAACAAAATGATGATATCTTTGGCCGAAGACCATCCTGGAATTTGACTGGCAAGTTGCCTGATTTTATCCGAGTCACTATTTGGAATAAGAATAATATTGTTTCCCTCCGAATCGCCCGTAGAGGAAGCGGTATAAGAATGGAAGGCAGTGTTTGTGGCGAGCGAGGATATGGGGTACCGCTGTATTGAATTCGTTGTAATTGTAAAAACATTAAAATCGTTCGTGTACCAAGAGAAGGGAGGGGTCGAAAATATGTTTCCAACTTTCCTCAGCACATCATCAGAAAACTTATTTGTGTCCAAATCCACCTGTCGGTAAGCCTCAGCCACAATCGCAATGTTGATTTTTTCACTCACAGGGCCATTGCTCACGATCATGCTAATGGTTTGTGCGCGAAGGGAGTTTCCCAAAACCACACTCACGAGTATCGAAGCAAAAATGCGCCACATATTTCCAACCATCATTGCACACGGAGGCGATAAAAGCGATTGCTGGCACCGACGGGGTCGGTGATGAAGATGGGGAACCCGGTGCCAGGCACGCTGCTGGCTCCCGTCAATGTGTTCCATACCGGCGGAAGGTTGGTCGAGTATTCGATACGATAAGTGCGCCCGATCAGGCTGGGAAAACTCAATCGAACGGAAGTGCCGAAGCGTTCAACAGGAAGCAACCGCAGAACGCTCGTGGCATCGCGAGGATCGGAGCCCGCCAGATATTCCTGGAGGTTGGTTAAGCCATCGCCATCCAAATCGAGCAGGGCATCCAGAGGGGTATTGGGATTGAGATGATTCGCTATTTCAAACTCATCAGACATGCCATCGCCATCCGAATCAATAAACACACCCGCACTCACTGTTACCCAATGGGAAAACTCGGAGGTGTTGTTATTTGGATCGGTGGCCGTCGCCGTTATAAACTGGTCGATGGGCGCGGCATTCGTAAACGTTGCGGAAAAGCTCGCATTACCACCACCGTCGGTCGATAGGGTAACATAGCCGAGCCATGTTTGGCCGTCGCCAAAACCCGTTGTATTGGTAGCTCCGGGGCTATTGGAATAAAAGTCCACAATGAATTGACGGCTGCCCGTGCTATTCAGAGTGCCGGAAATAGTCGTGATGTACCTGCCACTGGCGGAGGTCAACACTGGATAGTTCTGCAGTCCATTGGCGCCGGTGTCGGCATCGCCCGCGTCATTGGCTGTGACACCATAAGGGCTCAGGTCAATTGCCAGATCCGCATTCCTGAAGATCGAATTACCGCGGATCAGACATTGGGAGGCGAGTGGACGAACTCGTAGTCCGGCAAACAAGGCGTTTCTGCTAAAAGCAATACGATTGCCCGCGCCAGAAAGCCCGCCGCCAATCGTGGTGTTAGTAGCCATATTGGAAATCTCCACGTTAAATGAGCCGTTTCCGAGCGTATTGGCGCCGTCAATTTGGGTTCCAATGAAATTACCCTGAATTATCGTGCCAAAGGCATTGGTGACGAAAATCCCGTCATTGGCATTGGCTGAAATGATATTTCCCGCACCAGGAACTGCGCCGCCGATTACGGTATAAGGGGCGCTGTAAACTCCAATCCCATCGAAATTCCCCAGGGCCACCCGCCCGGACGCGTCTGTTCCAACAAAATTGCCCTGGACCTTGTTGCTCGCGCAGAGCGAACCATCCAGCACAACTCCACGATCAAAATTCTGAGAAATAACATTGCCCGAGCCAGAGGCTGTTCCCCCGATGGAATTATTCGATGCGTTGGTGATTGTGATGCCAGTCAAACCATTTCCCAAACCGGCGGCACCGGTGATATCCAGGCCAATGAAATTTCCAGAAACGATATTACTCGTGGCATTTGCTCCGATGATCTCCATTCCATGCAATGTGTTTCCTGAGATAACATTTCGTGCTGCCGAAATATTGCCTCCAATTAAGTTTCCAGAAGTCTCAATCCAAACTCCATTCGCGGCATTCGGCAGGCGGCTTTTTCCGGACGCACTTACGCCAATATAATTTCCCTGTACCACATTCGATAAAGCATTTGAGGAGGATATATGGATGCCATTCTGGCCATTGCCGGAGATAAGATTTTTCGAGCCAGCATTGGTTCCGCCGATGAGGTTGCCCGATGCGGTCACTCCCATAATGGAAATCCCATTGGTCAGATTGGCGATGGACTTTGTCCCAGTGACGTCGGTTCCAATGTAATTTCCCTGAATGATGTTACCTTTGGAATTAACATCGCCGATAAATATACCACTTCGCTTGTTCCCGGAAATAATGTTACGAGAGTTCACCGTCAATCCGCCGATTTGATTGCTGGAGCCTGGCTCGATGGTCACGCCGAATAAGAGGTTGGGCAGGGCATTTGTGCCTGCGGCATCCACACCGATAAAATTGCCGAGCACGGAATTTTTAATCGCATTGGCAAACAGGTCCACTCCACGCTCAGAATTACCGGAAATAAGATTACCAGCTCCAGAAACTGATCCGCCAACCGTATTGAATGCGGCTGCAGACATCACAATTCCGTCCCTGCCGTTGCCCAGAGCGGTCTTCCCCGAGACGTCCGTTCCGACATAATTGCCTTGGACAATGTTATTGCTGGTGCCAACGCCCAGGAGATAAATGCCGCTTTGGGAATTTCCCGAGACAAGATTCCGAGAGGCAGAATTTGTTCCTCCGATAACATTTCCGATCGCGCCGGCAATCACGATGCCATTTTCAAGATTTCCCCGCGCCAGGGTGCCAGTAACATCGGTGCCAATGAAATTGCCAACAATCAAATTACCAGTGGCGGCTGGATCCTCGATGCTGATTCCGCGGGCGTTTTGACCGGAAATCAAATTACCGCTCCCGGCGAGAACGCCACCAATAGTGTTATTCGGCGACCGATATATGGTTAAACCACGCCCGGTGTTACCCAAGCTATTGATCCCAGACGGGTCGGTTCCGAGAAAGTTCCCGGAAATGATATTATTACCCAGTCCTTCGATTCGAATAGCGTCTCCCTTGAAGCGATTGATGGCTAATCCTTTAATTTTGGAATTGCCAGACAAAACATAAAATCCATGGGTAGCGGAGCCAGCATTGGCCCCATTTAACTCGATCAAAGGCTTGCCGACGTATCCTGGCTGCGTGGTTCCATCGATCGTCATGGGAGAAAAAATATTCTGGAAGGGCAAACTGGGCGAAATAGTGAATGGACCATTTCCAGGAATTTGGAATGAAATAGTGCTTCCCGGCAGATTATTCGCGTCGAGGATGGCTTGGCGCAGTGAGCCAATTCCACTGTCGTTTACGTTAGAAACGACCAACATGGCCGCCGAGAGGTCTCCCAAACAGGCAAAAAAAAGAGCAATAATCGCGGTAAAACGAAAAAAACATCGGCTAGATGGGGGGTAAACCATGGCTTGGCGGATTCTATCACAGCATGAGGAATGTGCAAGGGCTAGCGGTAATTCTACCGTGTGGTGAGACTAAGGAGCAAATGGAGTGCGAACAAAAATAATATAAAAAAGATTTGACGAGAACCTGCAATATGGTAAGAAACAGAGGCACTTTAGAAAAATATGAAAACGACGACCTTCCAACGTACGGTTTGTGTGGCATTTGTGGCCGCCTTATCAATTTCCCCCTTACTCGCCGCTGAGACCGCGAGCAAACCAAGTTACAGCGAACTTTCGAGCGTTAGCGCTCTGGAACTTCCAGCCAAAGCAGCAGCCATTGTTGCCCAAGCCAAGGAAAACCAGGAAGCAGTTCTTTCCAGCACATTGGGATCCTAAGCTTAGAATTCCACGTGGACAAGTTGTCGCG
>JADMIO011434959.1_pt1 | contig 55506 bp, 35 predicted proteins | sample 8958161 | NCBI WGS metagenome assembly JADMIO01 (sample SAMN16585339, study PRJNA669376) | soil metagenome | isolation source: Crop rotation soil | place: USA: Cullars Rotation, Alabama | collected 2011
CCGCGACTTCAAGTCACGTGAATTCCAAGCTTCGGATCCCACTGTGCTGGAAAGCGAAGGCGATGCTCTACTACCTCCGCAATGCGGCAGCCGACACGGCGCGTCGAAAGGTGGATCTTCGCGCCAGGCGTGCCGACGAGCCGCTGACGGCGCCCGACCTGCTCGGAGCACGGCTTCTTGTCGTCTCTGGTGCCGCAGCGGTGAATCGGGCGGCGGCGGTCAAGCAGTTCGTGGAAGGGGGCGGCGTCGCACTCTGGGTGGTGACGACAGCGGATACCGCCGCCGCGGAGGCGCTCGCGCAAGCCACCGGGATCAGAGGCTTGAACTTGGAAGAATCGACCGGCCGTGACTTCGCGCTGGTGAGCCGCGTCGAGGTGGACCACCCGCTCTTCGTGCCCTTTGCCGACCCGCGTTTCGGTGACTTCACGAAAATTCACTTCTGGAAGCACCGCAAGCTGACGCTGCCGGATGCTTCACCGGCACGCACGATCGCCCGTTTCGACAACGGTGACCCTTTCCTGATCGAGCAACCTCTCGGGCGCGGCCGGCTGCTCATCATGACCAGTGGTTGGCAGCCGTCGGACAGCCAACTGGCACTTTCGACGAAGTTCGTTCCACTGGTCGAAGGTCTACTCCGCCGCCCCGATCGCGCGACGCTGGAGGCCGACTATGCCGTCGGCGATACGATCACTCTGCCGCCCGCCGACGCAAACGAGCCTTGGCGGTCCGTCACAGAACCGGACGGCAAACAGGTGAACCTGCTCGGCGGCGCGACGCGCTTCGACGCGACAGGCCAGCCGGGCATCTATCGCACGACGGTCGCAGGAGAGGACAGCGCCATCGCCGTAAACATCGCCGCCGACGAAAGCCGCACGGCGCCCCTGGCTGTGGAAGACCTGGAGCGGTGGGGCGCGAAGGTGGGCACGCCCGCCACGCCCGAGGAGATCGTGACCCGTCAGCAGCAGTTGCAGCGGGTGGAATTGGAAAACCGCCAGAAATTGTGGCAGTGGTTGATCGTTGGCGTCTTACTATTGCTGGCGGCCGAGACTTTCGTCGCGGGCCGGCTGGTCCGGCGCGGCAACACTTTGCAGGTGACCACGTGATGCAGGATTACGACAAACAGCTTCGCGAACACCTCGCCTCCGTCAGCCTTCGCTACCGCCGGCTCCTGCTCCGTTTCGGAATGGCGGCCTGCTGGCTGATCCTGGCGCTCGCCGGGATCTGCCTGCTCGCATGGGCACGCGGCGCCGATATGGCCATCCCCGGCGTTGCGCTACTGGTCCTCCTCACGCTGCCGATCGTGCTGCTGCCGATGCTGCTCGCCGCATTGCACCGCACGAGCAATCCGCTCTGGATCGCCCGGCGCATTGAGCACCGTTTCCCCGATCTGGACGCGAGGCTCCTTGCCGCACTCGATCAGCGCCCGGCCATCCAAGGTGCGCCGCTCGGCTACCTTCAGCAGGAAGTCATCCGCGAAACGCTCCAGCACGACGCCAAGCACGGCTGGGCGCATCTCGTCCCTGCCGGGCGATTGAAGATTGCGCGGTTTGCCCAGTTGGCGATGCTCCTCCTCTTCGCCGCTGTCGTCGGAACCTTGATCGGCGACATGCGCAAACGCCCGAGCAGCGCAGGGTGGCTCGCGGGGGGCCCGGTTGGACCTGCCGGGTTTGAGATCAAGGTGGAGCCGGAGGACACCGACCTTGAACGCGGCAGCAGCCTGCTCGTCCTCGCCCGCTTCGGCACCGAGTGGCTCCCAAGCGCCGTGCAGTTGCTGTCGAAAGGCGCCGACGGGAAGGTGCGGCAGGTCACAATGTCGAAGAGCCTGGATGACCCGATCTTCGCCGGGCGTGTCGCGAGCGTGGAGCAGGACCTGATGTATGCCGTCCGATACGGCGACACGCAGACGCGCTGGTTCAAGGCGTCCGTCTTCGACTACCCCGACTTGAAGCAAGCCGACGCCAGGCTGAAGTTCCCGGAATACACCGGCGTCGAAGAGAAGACCGTTGAGGACACCCGCAGCGTCACCGCTGTCGAGGGGACGAAAGCGACGTTCACATTCAGACTGAACAAGCCGGTGAAGGATGCGCAACTTCTTCCGAGCGGCGCCGCTGATCCTGCGGTTGCGCCGCCGGTGGCGCTTGCGCAAGACAAGGCCGACCCCAGCATCTACACGGTCTCGATGGATCTGACGCAATCGCAGCGTTATCGCCTGAAGCTCGTCGATGCGGACGGCCGCGCGAACAAGCAGCCGCCCGAACTGCTGCTGAATGTTACGCAGAACCGGCCGCCCGATTTGAAGCTGCAGTTCCCGGGGAAGGATGTCGACGTCTCGCCGTTGCAGGAACTGTCGGTGAAGGCGCAGGCGTGGGACGACTTCGGCCTGAAACGCGTCGGCGTGAGCTATGGTCTTGCGGGGAGAGATCCGCAGGACGTGGTACTGGCGCAAGACGTGAAAGGAGCTGAGAAAAGGGAGGTCGCCGAACTCGTCTCGATGGAGAAGCTGGAAGCCAAGCCGGACGAGCTGCTGTCGTATTACGTCTGGGCGGAGGACGTCGGCCCCGACGGCAAGGCCAGGCGAACCTCGAGCGACATGTTCTTCGCAGAAGTGCGCGACTTCGAGACGATCATGCGCCAGGGGCAGCAGCCGACCAAGGAGGAGCAGGAACGGCAGCGCCAGCAGCAGCAACAGCAGGGGGGCGAGAACGCTCAGCAGGCGGAGAAGCTGGCGGAGCTGCAAAAGCAGATCGTGAGCGCGACGTGGAAGCTGATCCGTCGCGAGACGTCGGCCACGCCGACGGAAAAGTTCGTCCCGGACGTCTCCCTCATCGGGCAGTCGCAGACGGATGCACGCGGTCAGGCCGCGGCGCTGGAAGACAAGCTGGAGGACGCCAAGTCGAAGGGGTTCGTGCAGGACGTGCTGAAGCACATGGACAAGGCGACGGAGCATCTGGCCACCGCGCAGGCCGGCCCGTCGATCGCGTCGCTCACGCCTGCCCTGGCGGCCGAGCAGGCGGCGTATCAGGCGCTGTTGAAGTTGCGGGCGCGCGAAATCGAGGTGACGCGCGGCCAGCGTCAGCAACAGCAGCAGGGCCAGCAGTCGCAGTCCAGCGCGAGCGCCCGCCGGCAGGAGAAACTCGATCAGTTGGAGCTCGACAAAGAGGAGAATCGCTACGAGACCCAGCGTCAGGCGTCTCCGCAGCCGCAGGAGACAGCAGAGCAGCGCGAGACGAAGCAGGTGTTGAACCGGCTGAAGGAACTCGCCCAGCGTCAGGAAGGCCTGAATAAGCAGATGCAGGAGCTGAAGTCGGCCCTGGATCAGGCGAAGGACGAGGCGAAGAAGGAAGAGCTGACGCGCCAGCTCGCCCGCCTGCGAGATCAACAGCAGCAACAGCTTCGCGACACGGACGAGTTGCGCGACCGGATGGACCAGCCGGAAAACCAGCAACGGATGGCCGACTCGCGGCAGGAGTTGGAGCAGACGCGGGAGAACATCCGTAAATCGTCGGAACAGCTCGAGAAGGGAATGGTTCCGCAGGCCGCCAGCGCCGGCGCGCGGGCCAGTGAGCAGCTCAACAACCTCCGCGATCAGTTCCGCAAGCAGGCGGCTGGTCAGTTCAACGAAGCGATGAACCAGATGCGCGAGCAGGCCCGCGACTTGGACAAGAAGCAGCAGGACCTGAGCACACAGCTTAACGATCTGGGCCAGCCGAAGAAGCAGCAGCCGGGCCTGCGGGAGTCGAACGACCGTCAGCAGGTGGCCAAGGACCTGGTCGGCCAGAAGCAGCAGATGGACAAGCTGCTGGACGACATGAAGAAGACCATCGAAGAGTCGGAGTCGTCCGAGCCGCTGCTGTCGAAACAGCTCTATGATACTGTTCGGGACCTGAAGCAAACAAAGGCCGACGACGCGCTCGACGCCAGCGGAAAACTGCTGGATAAGGGGTTCGTAGACGAGGCGAAGCAAGCGAATGCCGACGCGACGCGCGGTGTAACGAAGCTGCGCGAAGGCGTCGAGAAGGCGGCCGAGAGCGTGTTGGGAGACGAGGCGGAGGCGTTGAAGCGAGCACGGGACGAATTGGACTCGCTGGCCCAAGAACTGGACCGCGAGATTGGTCGGCAGCGTCCGGGTGCGACAACGCGCCCGGCTGCGGGCGAGCGTACGGCGCGCGGTGGGCCGACGACGCGCGGCAGCGACCAGTCGGGTGAACGGCAGGCATCGACACAGCCAGGCGACGGTGCGCCGCGCGAGCAGCTTGCTCGCGGAAATGATCCTCAGGCAGGTGATGCGGAGCGACAAGCACAGAACGGCCGGCCCGGACAAACGGGTCAGCAGACCGATGAGTCCCGGCGGCAGCAGGGACGCCAGGGAAATCAGCAGGCTCGCGGGCAAGGCGAGCGGCAACCGGCTGAAGCGCAGCCCGGTGAGCAACCCGGTCAGGGTGAAGGTCAACAGCCCGGGCAAGGTCAACAACCCGGGCAAGGTCAACAACCCGGCCAAGGTCAGCAGGCGGGGGAGGGGCAGCAAGGTCGCTCGCAGCAGGCACGCGGGCAGGGCGGCCGTGGACAGCAGCCGGGCGAAGGGCAACCTGGTGAACAGCCAGGTCAAGGTCAGGCGGCCAGTCGTGGTCAGGGCGGTCAGCAACCCGGCGACCCGTCGCAACAGGGTGAACCGGGGCAGGGGCAAGCGCAGGGCCAGGGGCAACGTCAGGGTGAAGGCCAGGGCCAACCCGGACAGCAGGCCGCTCGCAACGGGCAGCGGCCCGGCGGCCTTCGACCGCAGCGCGGGGGCAATGGTGGCGGCACGGGCGGCGCTGAAGATCCGAACGGTGACCTGCGTCAGTTCGCTGCCGGTGGGACGAACACCGGCGGACAGGAAGTGAAGGGCGGCCCGCTCACCGGTGACAACTTCCGTGACTGGTCCGACCGGCTGCGCGACGTCGAAGAGATGGTCGGCGATCCAAAGCTTCGCGCCGAGGCGGCCGCCATCCGTGACCGGGCACGCGAAGTGCGAAACGATCTGAAGCGGCATTCGAAGGAGCCGAACTGGGACCTGGTTCAGGAGTTCATCAATCGTCCCCTGGTTGAACTGCGCGACAAAGTCGGTCAGGAATTGCTGAAACGTCAGTCACCGGATGCGCTCGTGCCGCTCGACCGCGAGCCGGTGCCGCCGGAGTACGCCGACCAGGTGCGTCGCTACTACGAACGCCTCGGTAGCGGCGGCACCAATAGCTCTTCGAATGTTCGTGGTAGCAGCGGGGGCGCTCGATGACGGCGCCGCTGGCCGCCTTGATTTGGGGAGCCGCCCACTGGCTGGCCGCCGCGGCGGCGTTGGCAGCGGTGTTGCTCGCGCTGCTGGGGTGGAGCTATTCCCGTCGCGCGGGCACCAGCTCGGGCGTGCGCGCCGTGGCGGCGTCGCTCAAGGCGCTGGCGATCCTCCTGCTGGCGGCTTGCCTTCTCGAACCCCTCTTCAGCGGGCAGCGGGCCAGGCCGGGTGCGAATCAGTTCGTCATCCTGGCGGACAACAGCCAGAGCATGACGCTCACCGATCGCGGCGCGACGCGCACCCGCGCGGCCGAGCTAAAGTCCCTCGCCCCGCGGGATGCCGCGTGGCTGAACCGACTCGCCGAGGACTTCGACCTTCGTCAATACGCCTTCGACACGCAGCTCCGCGCTATCACCGGCTCTGACGACATCCCCTTCGACGGCGGCGCTTCCAACCTGGCCGCCTCGCTCGATCGTGTTGCCCGTCGCTATCAGGGCCGGCCGCTGGCAGGCGTGCTGCTGTTCACCGACGGCAATGCGACTGACGCCGATGCGCTCGATCGCGCTCTGGCCCGCGCAAAGGCGACGGGCGAGGAGGCGAAGCTGCCGCCGGTGTATCCGGTCGTCATTGGCTCGTCCGACGTCGCCCCCGACATCAACCTCGAGCAGGTCGCTGTCACGCAGACGAACTTCGAGGACGCGCCTGTGACCCTGACGGCGCAGGTCAGCGGCACGGGTGGCGCGGAGTCGAAACCGGTTGTCGCCGAATTACTGGATGAGTCGGGGAAGTCGATCGAGAAGCAGACAGTTCGCCTGGAGAAGGAGGGCCGCCCGCTTCCGGTCCGATTTCGCGTGCGACCGGAGCAGCCGGGAGTTTCGTTTTACAGGGTGCGTGTGAGCGAGCCAGGCGCGGCGCCTCCCTCGACAGCGCCATCGACGCAGCCCGTTGCGACGACGCGCCCTTCTGATGAGGCGACCCTCGCCAACAACGAACGGATCGTGGCAGTCGATCGCGGCCAGGGGCCATATCGCGTCCTATATGTCGCGGGCAGGCCGAACTGGGAATACAAGTTCCTCAACCGAGCACTCGCATCCGATCGGCAGGTGCAATTGCTCGGGTTGCTCCGCATTGCCAAACGCGAGGCGAAGTTCAACTTCATCGCGAAGGGAAGCGACCCGGCCAATCCCCTCTTCAGCGGCTTTGACCATCCAGACAAGGAAGGATTGGAGCAATACGACCAGCCGGTAATCGTGCGGCTTGGCACGGAAGACGAGTCTGAATTGCGCGGCGGCTTTCCGAAGACCGCGGAGGATCTATTTCGCTATCACGCCGTGATCCTTGATGACCTGGAGTCCGAGTTCTTCACGCAGGACCAGATGCAACTCCTCAAGGAGTTCGTCCGCACCCGTGGCGGCGGACTGCTCATGCTGGGCGGGCAGGAGTCGTTCAAGAACGGCAAGTACGACCGCACGCCGATTGGAGATCTGCTGCCGGTTTACGCGGATGAGGTGCCCGTTGTACCGGAGGATTCGCGGTATCGTCTCGCCCTGACGCGTGAGGGGTGGCTGGAGCCGTGGATCAGGCTGCGACCGGAAGAGGACGCCGAGCGCACGCGTGTCGCGGGGATGCCCGAGTTTCACATCTTGAATGCCGTGCGCGGGATCAAGCCCGGTGCGACTGTGCTGGCGCGAGCCGCTGTGGAAGGCGGTGAGGCCGTCCCGGCACTAGTCGAGCAGCGATTCGGCCAGGGGCGCGTGGCGGCTCTGCTGATCGGCGATCTCTGGCAGTGGGGGCTTCGCCGGGCGGAAGTCGAGCAGAACGACATGGAAAAAGCGTGGCGGCAGACGGTCCGCTGGCTGGTGGCTGAGGTGCCGAAGCGGGTCGAGGTGTCGGCAACTCCGATGCCCGGCGGATTGGCCGGTGACGGAGACGATTCGCTCGCCATCCGGGTGCAGGCGCGCGACGCGTCGTATGGCCCGCTCGACAACGCCGCCGTCAGCGTTCGCGTCACCGGGCCAGACGGGGCGGTGGTTAATCTCACGGCAGAGCCGAGTTCGCAAAAGCGGGGGCAATATGAGGCGAGCTATGTTCCGCGCCAGCCAGGCGTGTACCGTGCAGAAGTGAAAGCACTTGCCGCGGATGGGAGCGACGTCGGGACGTCGCAGACCGGCTGGACTTCCGACCCGGCGGCCGAAGAGTTCCGCACACTGAAGCCGAACGTCGAACTGCTGGCGAGGATCGCGCGGGCGACGGGCGGGCAGGTCGTTGACAAGTCCGATCTCGAGTCGTTCGTGAAAACGCTACCGAATCGGCACGCCGAGGTGACGGAGCCGTACGTGCAGCCGGTGTGGCACCAGCCATGGGTGTTCGCGCTGGCGATCATCTGCCTGGCGGGCGAGTGGGGCCTGCGGCGGTGGAAGGGGTTGCCGTGATGTTCAGACTGATCCCAACTTCCCTCTTTCTGCTGCTGCTGTCTGCGTCGGCAGCTCTTGCCGCCTCGGATCGGCCAACGGTGATCGTCGTTGTTGGGGCGGAGGGGACGCCGGAATACGGCCTGCAATTCGCCACATGGGCCGACCGCTGGGCGGCGGCGGCCACGCGCGGAGACGCGATGCTCGTGCAGGTGGGTCGCGACGGTGACGGCGAGAAGGACAAGGAACGCTTAAAGGCGATCCTCGCCGAAGCGGTGAAGGAACCGACACAATCGCTCTGGCTGGTGATGATCGGCCATGGGACGCACGACGGCCGCGAGGCAAAGTTCAACCTGCGTGGGCCCGACGTGTCGGACGCCGAACTTGCCGAGTGGCTGCGTCCTTGCAAGCGGCCACTCGCGGTGATCGACTGCACGTCGGCCAGCGCGCCGTTTCTCAACAAGCTTTCCGGGCCCGGCCGGGTCATTGTCACCGCCACGCGCAGCGGCGCGGAGGATAACTTCGCGCGCCTGGGCGACTATCTTTCGGCCGCCATCGGCGACTCGTCGGCCGACCTCGATCGCGACGGGCAGACGTCTCTGCTGGAGGCATTTATCGCCGCGTCAGCGCGCGTCGAGGAGTTCTATAAGTCGGACAACCGTCTCGCCACAGAGCACGCCTTGATCGACGACAACGGCGACGCCCTTGGTACTCCTGCGGCCTGGTTTTCCGGTACTCGCGCAACGAAATCGGCCAAGTCCAGCGCCTCGCTCGACGGGTTGGCGGCGCAGCGATGGAGCCTGATCCTCAGCGAAGCCGAACGCGCGATGCCCGCTGAGTCGCGGGCGCGTCGAGATGAGTTGGAGCGGCAGGTGGATGCGCTTCGGGCGAAGAAGGCGTCGATGCCCGAGGCGGAGTATTTCGCGAAGTTGGAGGCCTTGCTCGTTCAACTCGCTGGCATTTACGATGCAGGAAAGACGCCGGCAACGCAACGATTGCCGCAGCGATGACTACGTCCGCACCACAAAACGGTGACCGTCTCAAACGTTGGGAGTTAACCTCAGCCGTTCCAGCAAGGCTGACGGGAGCTTCATCGCGCCCACCGGCTGTCCTGCGATGCCGCGACGCACTGCGATCAGCTCGGCGGCAATGCTTACCGCAATCTCGCCCGGGGTGACGGCCCTGATATCCAGCCCGATCGGCGCGTGGACGCGCTCCAGCCTGTCGAAGCTCACTCCCTGGCGCATCAGTTCATCGTAGATCGTCACCACCTTTCGCTTGGAGCCGATGAGCCCGACGTACTTGGCGTCGGAGTTGACGACGGCCGCCAGGGCCAGCGCGTCGTTGCGGTGGCCGCGGGTGACGATGACGACGTACGTCGAGGTGTCGATCGCGATGCGGGCCAGTTCAGTGTCCACCGCGCCGACGATCCGAGTCGCGTCCGGAAAGCGGGCTGGCGATGCCATGTCCGGGCGGTCGTCGATGATCGTCACGTCAAATCCGGCGTGACTCGCAATGGCCGCCAAGGCGTGTCCGACGTGACCGGCGCCGGCGATGACGAGGTGGGCCGGCGTGTCGAACCGCTGGTCAAAATGAGTGATGGCGCCCTGTTCGTCGGGCACTGCAATCGGCAGGATCACCGAACCGCCCGCGAGCAGCCCGTCCCGCGCGGCTTGGAATGGCATCGCGCCGGCGGGTGATGAGATGACCTGCACCGCCACGTCCATTGCGCCTCCGCAGACGAGGCCGTCGTCCCACCCATAGTCATGGTCGAGTTTGAAGGTGAGGAGTTGTCCCTTGAACACCAGTTCGTCGAAGAACCGCAGTGCGCGGGTGCGTACCTCCGCCTCCACGCATCCGCCGCCGATGGTGCCGAGCGTTTGGCCGTCGCGCAGTACGACCATCACGGCTCCAGCCTTCTGGGGCGTGCTCCCGCGCGTGCGCACGAGGATGCAGACGGCGACGGGTTCGCCCGCGTCGGCGCGGCGGACGATCTGGTCAAATAAGTCGATCACGTTGAGTGCGGACGGAGCATTTTTCGCGGCAGGTCGGTTTGGCTTTGGCAGCGCAACCGTGCTATTATGCCGCCGGACCTACTGCACCCGCAAGTCGTTGATGGATGCTATCCCGCGCCTACTTTCCGTCGCCCGAGGCGAGCGCCCGGCCGACCATGTGCTCCGCAACGGGCGCATCGTCAACACGTTCACCGGCGAGATTGAGCAAGCCGACATCGCGATCGCCGAGGGGCGTATCGCAGGAATCGGCACAGGGTATCAGGGCGTCGATGAAACCGACCTGGCTGGTGCGTACGTTGCCCCGGGCCTCATTGATGCGCACGTCCACATCGAAAGCAGTCTCTGCATCCCGTCTCAGTTCGCTGCGGCCGTGCTGCCGCGCGGGGTGACTAGCGTCATCACCGATCCACATGAGATCGCCAATGTGGCGGGAGTCGCAGGCGTCCGGTTCATCGCCGACGCATCAAAGGGCCTGCCGCTGGACGTAACCGTGATGGCCCCGAGTTGTGTCCCTGCCACGAACATGGCCACGAGCGGCGGAACAATCAGCGCGGAGGATCTTCGCACGCTCCGCGCCGATGGCACTGCGCATGGGCTGGCCGAGGTCATGAACTTCCCGGGCGTGATCGACGCCGATCCAACGATGCTGGCCAAACTTGCCACGATGAGCTGTCGGCCCATCGACGGGCATGCACCGGGCGTCACGGGAAAAAGGCTGAACGGTTACGTGGCGGCAGGCGTCGGCAGCGACCACGAATGCGTTACGGCGGCCGAGGCGCGGGAGAAGCTGTCGCGCGGACTCTACCTGTTGATTCGCGAGGCGACGAACGCGAGAAACCTGGACGCACTGCTCGATGCCGTGACGCCGCAAAACTCGCGCCGCGTCTGCTTCTGCACGGATGACCGCACGCCCGTTCATCTGCTCGAGGCCGGATCGGTTGACGAGATGGTCCGCCGGGCGATCGCACGCGGTATCGAGCCTGTGGAAGCGATCCGCATGGCCACCCTGAACACGGCCGAGTGGTTCGGGCTGCCACACCTCGGCGCGATCGCGCCGGGTCGGGCGGCGAGCCTCTTTGTGTTCGATGACTTGAAGGCGCCGTCGGCTCGAATGGTCTTCAGCCGCGGCCAGCTTGTGGCGAGTGACGGAACGCTGGCACGCGGCGCTATCGCGCCAGCCGGCCCAATCAATCCGTCGGTCGCGGGGAAGTGCCGCGTGGACGTCGCGACCATCCGTTGGGACATTCCGGCGCGTTCCGGTCGCGTGCGCGTCATTGGGTCGATGCCTGATCAGCTTGTCACTGAGAACCGCATCCTGAACACCAAAGTGATTGACGGAAACGCCGTTGCCGACACGTCACGCGACGTGTTGAAGATGGCCGTGATCGAGCGGCACCGGGGGACCGCAAATGTCGGGCTCGGATTCATTCAGGGAATCGGGCTGCGGCGCGGGGCGATTGCGGGTACGGTAGCGCACGATCACCATAACCTCGTCTGCATCGGCGCGGACGACCCGTCGATGCGTGCGGCGGCCGGTGCGGTCGCGAAGATGGGCGGTGGGTTGGCCGTGGCGGTGGGTGAGCGCATCGTTGCCGCGCTGGCGCTTCCGGTCGGCGGCTTGATGAGCGACCGTCCGCTGGCCGAGGTGGCTGCGGGATATCAATCGGTCGTCTCGACGGCTCGCGAGATTGGATCGCCGCTGGCGGACCCGTTCATGGCGATGAGCTTCATGGCGCTGGAGGTCATTCCATCACTGAAGCTGACGGATCAAGGATTGGTCGACGTCGAGCAGTTCAAAATCGTCGATCTTTTCGTGTAAGGAAGGGCGAGCGATATGAGACCCGTTCAGAGTCTGGTTTACGGCCGAACGCGCGTGCGCGACCGGTACGCGCTGATGCCGCTGGAAGGGTTTCCCGTCTCGCGCCTGCCGACGTGGCCGGATGCACAGGTGAAGGTGCTGGCATCACCGGCACTCGGGGCACAGTTCGTCCAATACCTGATCGAACTGCCGGCGGGCAAGGAAGGCGCGTTTCCCGCCGACGATCAGACTGAGACTTTCTTCTTCGTCCTGTCCGGCGCCGGCGAGTTTCTCGACCGCCGCGGAACGGAGCGCGGGTTGATCGCCGGAAGCTTCGGCCTCACCCCGCCCGGCCGGGCGACGTATGTCTCGGCTATCGAGGCGATGAAACTGATCGTCCTGCGAAAGAAGTACGAATCCGCCCCGGGGATCGAGACGTACAAGGGCGTCTATGGGAACGAGGCGGACGTGAAAAAGGAAGCGTGGGGCGAGAATCCCAACTCGCTTCTTCAGACGCTCCTCCCCGACGAATTCGCCTATGACATGGCGATGAACATTTTCACTTTCACGCCCGGCTACGGCCTGCCCATCATCGAAACTCACGTGATGGAACACGGCCTGTATTTCCTGCAGGGAAAAGGCGTCTACTACCTTGGCAATGAATGGATGGAGGTCGAGCAGGACGACTTCATCTGGATGGGCCCGTATTGCCCGCAAAGTTTTTACGCGACCGGGCCGACGCCTTCGCGCTATCTTTACTACAAGAACGTGAATCGAGACATCGCCCTGTGAGCGTGCATCGCCTGACCGACGAAAACGAAGAGAACCGACCATGCTTGAGAAGATCTACCGTGATGCCGATGTGGATTCGTCTGTCCTGAAGGGGAAGACGATCGCCGTGCTCGGTTACGGCATTCAGGGCAAGGCCCAAGCCGCCAACACGCGCGAAAGCGGGTTCAAGGTGATCGTGGGCTGCCGCGGCAAGGATGACGGCAGCCCCAGCCGCGACCAGGCGAAGGCCGACGGGTTCGAAGCGATGAGCGTTGGCGACGCGACGAAGAAGGCCGACATCCTGCTGATCGAACTGGCCGACCCGGTGCAGCCGGCCGTCTATAAGGCGGAAATTTCCCCGAATCTTCGGGCGGGAATGACTCTCTGCTTCTGTCATGGCTTCAGCGTGCTTTACGGCGCGGTGCAGCCGCCGAAGGATGTGAACGTCGTGCTTTACGTGCCGAACGCGCCGGGCGCGTTCGTCCGCATGAAGTATCAGAAGGGCGAAGGCGTCTACGGCTGCGTAAGCGTCGATCAGGATGCCACGGGAAATGCCAGAGAGATCGTACTCGCCATCAGCAAGGCGGTCGGATCCACCCGCGCGGGTGTCGTCGAGATGACGTTCCAGCATGAGACCGAAGGAGACAACTTCGAAGAGCAAATCCTCTACGGCGGCGCGATCCACCTGATGCGCGCCTGCTTCGAAGTGATGATGGAGAACGGCTACCCGCCGAGCTTCGCCTACGCGAAGGCGATCCGCTCGCTACGGAGCGTCATCGACGTGATGGACGAAAAGGGGATCGAGGAATACCTAACCAAGGGTTGCAGCCGCACGTGCGAGTACGCCGTGCGGTCGCGCGGGCCGCGCGTCATCAACAAGGAGGAGATCCGCAAGATCTTCGCCGAGACCGAGGCCGGGATCTTCGCTCGGGACTGGATGCAGGAGTTCGCGCTCGGCATGCCGCAACTTCACCGTCTGCGACGCACGGCTCGGGAGAGCGAAATGGAAAAGACGGGCATCGAGTGGCGCAAGGAGTTCGGGAAGTAAGACGAGCAAACCGGGAGGCATCAGCCATGGCCAAGCCTATCCCTGGAGGGTACACCGCGGTTACCCCGTACCTCATCGTGAAGGACGTCGCGGCACAGTTGGATTTTGTCACCCGGGCGTTCGGCGCGGTCATCCATGTGAAAATGAAAGCGCCTGACGGGTCTATTGGCCACTGCGATGTGAGCATCAATGGCGCGCACATCATGATGGGCCAGGCGTGCGGAGATCACAAAGAAATCCCGGCAATGCTTTACCTCTACGTCGAAGACGCGGACGCAGTCCACGCGAAGGCATTGGCCGCGGGCGGCATCCTGGATATGTCGGTGAAGGACCAGTTTTATGGGGATCGCAGTGGCAGCGTGAAAGATGCCAACGGGAACACATGGTGGATCGCAACGCACAAGGAAGACCTGAGTGAGGCGCAGATCGGCGAGCGGATGGCTGCTGAAGCTGCGAAGCGCGGGAAGTAGCAGGACGAGACACGAAGCAACCATGGCCATCAGCGTCGAACGAATCCGAGCAGACATCGAGGCGATCGCCCGATGCACCGCCACGCCTGGCAACGGCGCGACGCGGCCGACGTTTTCGGACGCGTGGGGCGAGGCCCGCGCATACGTCATTGCACAGGCGAAGGCAGCGGGATGCGACGTCCGCATCGATGCCGCCGGGAATTTCCACGCGCGCCCTGCAGCGCTCGGCTGGGACGCCCCCGCATGGCTTGTGGGATCTCATGTCGACAGCGTGCCGCATGGCGGCGACTACGACGGTGTCACGGGTGTCGTCGTCGGCCTCGAATTGCTTCGCTCAGCGGCCGAGGATGGCTTGGCTGCCGCTCCGATCGAGGCGATCGATTTCGCAGAGGAGGAAGGGCCGACGTTCGGCCTCGGCATGCTCGGCAGCCGGGCATGGGTGGGGGATCTGTCGGCCGAGCAACTCGGTGAGTTGAAAAATGCAGGCGGGCAGACATACCTGGAGGCGGGCGCGCCATTTGGCGTCGATGCCGCGAAACTCCCTGCCGATCGGATCGACCCGAAACGGTATCGCGGTCTGCTTGAAGTTCACATTGAGCAGGGACCTGGAATGTGGCGTCGTGACCAGAGGCTGGCAGTCGTTCGCGCGATCGCGGGGCGCGTTCAGGCCCGTGTCACGATTCTGGGTGAGGCCAATCATGCCGGGGCCACCTCCATGGCGGATCGACGCGATGCGCTGGTGAGCGCTGCAAATTGCGTGCGCGTGCTGCCGCAAGAGGCAGAGAGCGTTCGAGACACGGTGCTAACTGTCGGCTGGCTGGAGATCCAACCAAATGCCATCAACGTCGTGCCGGGACGTGTCGATTTCTCAATCGACTTCCGCACTCCGGACCGACGACGCATCGACTCGGCCGTAGATTGGTTACGCGCGACAATCGAGGGCTGCATGGAGCCCGGCGTGACGGCGTCGATCGATTTTACCGAACAGATCACGCCGGTTCAGATGTCGCAAAAGCTCAGAGATTCGCTCGTTCGCATTTGTGCGGCCGCGGGCGTTGCAAACGTGCCCATCACCGTCAGCGGCGCCCTGCACGACAGCGCGATCCTTGCTCCACACATCCCGACGGTCATGCTCTTCGTTCCCAGCAAGGGGGGCATCAGCCACAACCCGGCCGAGTTCAGCCGGGTGGAGGACATTGCGGCGGCGGCGGAGGTCGTCGAGCGCATGATCCGCCGGCCCACCGCTTCGAGCCTGAGCGCGGGCTCGCGCGATGCGTTCGTAGGCATTTGCGGTGGATTCTTCGAACATTCACCTTGGGTCGCGGAGCGCGCGTGGGAGTCGCGACCTTTCGCATCCGTCGCCGATCTGCACGGCAAGATGTGCGCCGCCGTACGCGAGGCGGGCGCAGAAGCACAGCTTGCCCTCATCCGGGCGCACCCGGATTTGGTCGGACGTCTGGCGAAGGAAGGCCGCCTCACCCGAGATAGCACCTCCGAGCAGGCCGCCGCGGGCCTGACGGCGTTGACCGCCGACGAGGTCGGGGCGTTCGAGCGGTACAATGCCGCCTATCGCGAGCGATTCGGATTTCCGTTTGTCATCTGCGCCCGCGAGAACAAGAAGGATGCCATCCTGGCCGCTTTCCCCATTCGCCTGAAGAACTCGGCCGCGCGAGAGATCGCCACCGCTCTGGGTGAGATCGAGAAAATCGCCCGACTGCGGATAGAGGATGCGATTGGCGACGGATGATAGACCGTGGCCTGGGCGCCTGCCCAAGTGTTTTATTGCAAAGAGACAAGACTTGGGCGAGGCGCCCAAGCCACAGAAAAAACGCAATGCCTTCAAATCTGACCCACAACTCCTACGGCAAGAGCGCCGTTCGCCTGACGAAGGTCGTTCGCAACGGCGACGTTCACGAGCTCTTTGAGATCGACGCGGCAATCCAGCTCGAAGGAGATTTCGAGCCCGCCTATCGCGACGGCGACAACCGCAATGTGGTCGCCACCGATTCGATCAAGAACACCGTCTACGTACTGGCGAAGGAGAACGCGTTCGACTCGGTCGAGCAGTTCGCAAGCATCCTCGCGCGACACTTCATCGCCACTTATCCGCAGGTGACGAAGGCGACGGTCGAACTCAGGCAGGCAGCATTTCGGCGGATCCTCGTGGACGGCAAGCCGCATCAGCACGCTTTCACCAGCGACGGGCCACAGCAGCGATACGCGCTTGCAGCGATGTCCAGAGGCGATGCATCGCCGACCCTCAGCGGTGGCGTGCGTGAGCTGGTCGTGCTGAAGACGACCGGTTCCGAATGGCGTGACTTTCTAACCGACCGATATCGCACGCTGAAGGATACGCGCGACCGAATCGTTGCCACCAAGGTCAACGCCGACTGGACGTACAACACGACGACCACAAGCTTTCCCGTCGCTGCCAAGGCGATCGACGATGCCATCCTGGCCACGTTCGCAACGCACCACAGCCTCGGCGTGCAGCAAACACTCTTCGCCATGGGTGAGGCGGCGCTGGCCGCATGCCCGGTCATCGACTCGATTTCGTTCGAGCTGCCGAATCTGCACCGGATTCCGTTTAATCTTGAGCCTTTTGGGCTGAAGTTCGAGAATGACATTTTCGTGGCCACGGATGAGCCATACGGGTTGATCAAGGGGACGATCGTGAGGAACCAGTGACGGACAAGGCAGGGAAGCTCTCGACGCATGTGCTCGACACCGCCAGCGGCTGCCCCGCGGCGGGAGTGCGCGTGTCGATTTTCTACGTGGATGGGCACGGCGCCCCGGTCCTGATGCGCAGTGTCGTCACCAACGCCGACGGCCGAACCGACGGGCCGCTGCTCGACGGGCACCGGTTCGCCGCCGGCAAGTACCGGATCGATTTCGCCGTCGGTGACTACTTCGCCGAGAGGGACCACCCCGACGCCCGGCGGTTCCTCGACGTCGTCCCGATCGCCTTCACCATCGAAGACGCGACGGCCGGCTATCACGTGCCGCTGTTGGTGTCGCCGTGGGCGTATAGCACTTATCGAGGAAGTTGAGATCTGAGATCTCCGAGTTGTGATGGTTTGGGACCTTCTCATTCGCCATGGACAAGTCGTGACGCCGGACGGCGTCCGCCGGCTCGACGTCGCGATCGAAAACGAGCATATCGTCGAACTGTCCGATGAACTCTCCGGCGCAGCACGCGAGACAATCGATGCCGCCGGCCTGCACGTGTTCCCGGGTCTGATCGACGCGCACGTCCACTTCAACGAGCCCGGCCGAACCGACTGGGAAGGCTTCGACACCGGCTCCGCGGCCTTGGCAGCCGGTGGTGGCACGTGCTTCTTCGACATGCCGCTCAACGCGCATCCGCCGACGCTGGACGGTGAGAGCTTCGACCTCAAACTCGCCGCTGCGCTGAAAAACAGTCGCACCGACTTCGCCCTGTGGGGCGGCCTGACGCCGGACAACCTCGGGCACATGGAAGAACTGGCCGACCGCGGCGTGGTCGGCTTCAAGGCCTTCATGTCCAGCAGCGGCATCGACGACTTCGGGCGTGTCGACGACCTTACGCTCCTTCGTGGCATGGAGATGGCTGCGAAGCTCGGCCTGCCCATTGCCGTGCATGCGGAGAGTGAGGAGCTGACCTCTCGACTCACCGCCGAAGCACGCGGCGAGGGCCGCACCGGAATTCGCGACTACCTCGACAGCCGGCCGATCATCGCCGAAGTGGATGCCATCCGCCGGGCCATCGCATTTGCACAGGAGACCGGCTGTTCGCTACACGTCGTGCATATCAGCTCTGCGCGCGGCAGCATCGAGGTCGTTGAGGCGAAGCACCTTTACGTTTCCAATCAGGATCGCCCGCTTCATGTCACCGGCGAAACCTGTCCTCACTATCTGACGCTGACGGCAGACGACGTCGTCAAACTTGGAGCGCCGGCCAAATGCGCTCCGCCACTGCGACCGGACGACCAGGTTGAAGCGCTTTGGAGACAGCTTCTGGCAGGCGGCATCGATCTCGTCGCGTCAGACCATTCTCCGGCGCCAGCGTCGATGAAGGCCGGCGATGACTTTTTCAGGGTCTGGGGTGGTGTCGCCGGGGTTCAATCGACCCTTGCAAGCTTGCTGAGCGGGCGGCACACAATCCCACTGGAGCAGGTCGCGAAGCTGACCGCGTCAAACGTCGCTGCTCGATTCGGCATTGCCAGCAAAGGACGCGTCGCCGTCGGGAATGACGCGGATCTGACAATCCTCGACGCTGCTGCATCGTTCCAGCTCACCCGCGACATGCTCCTCGACCGTCACAAGCTCAGTCCTTACGTCGGCCGTCGCTTCCGCGGGGTGGTCCGGCGTACAATCGTGCGGGGCCACACGGTGTTTCTTGACGGCAAGACCGTCGGGAACTTCCGGGGTCGCCTCGTGAAACCGGCCCGAACCGCGCGTTCTGAAGGCAGGGCCGCCCATGCGTGACTACATCCATCTTCACGTGAATGGTCGACCCGTCGACGTCTTCGGCGACGACGCGTTCCTGACGCTCTCCGATTTCCTTCGCCGCCGCCAGCGTCTGACCGGCACCAAGGTCGTCTGCGCCGAAGGGGACTGCGGCTCCTGCGCGGCGCTCATCGGTCGCCCTGATGCCAGCGGCGGCATGAAATACTCGGCCGTTACGTCTTGCATCCAACTCGTGTTCCAACTCGACGGCGCGCACGTCGTCACCGTAGAAGGCCTTCGCGATGGGCAATCCCTCAACCCTATCCAGCAGGCGATGGTCACTTGCCAAGGAACACAGTGCGGCTTCTGCACTCCTGGTTTCGTCGTCTCGCTCTACGATCTGATGCACGACGGAAAACCCGTCGACCCCGACATCGTGAAGCGCGGCCTTGTCGGAAACCTCTGTCGTTGCACCGGCTATGACTCCATTACCTGCGCCGCGTTGAAAACCGACCGATCCGCGCTCAAGTCGCTCGATGCCCTCTATCCTCCCGGCCCGCTCTCGGCCGACCTGTCGCGTGCGGCAGAGCAACCGGTACGCCTCGAGACGAAGAGCCGCAAGTTCTTTAAGCCGACGAGCGTCGCCGAAGCGTGCAAGTTCCGCGGCGAAAATCCCGGCTGCGCGGTCGCGGCGGGCGCGACGGACGTCGGCGTCGTCCACAACAAGCGCATCCGCGTCGTGACGGCCGCCCTCGCAGTCGGCGCGCTGCCGGAACTGAAGGGCGTGCGCGTCGACGCCGAATCGATCTATCTCGGCGCCGCCGAAAGCCTAACCGCGCTAGAAAAGGTCTCGCTCGAACACCTCCCTGAGCTCGGCCGGTTCTTGAGCTGGTTCGGCTCTCCGCTGATCAAGAACGCGGGAACCCTCGGCGGGAACGTCGTGAATGCGTCGCCGATCGGCGACACGATCCCGGCCCTTTTGGCGCTGGAAGCGGACATCGACATTGCCGGATCGTCCGGTGCGTACCGTCGGGTGCCGATCTCGCAGTTTTACACCGGCTATCGCAAGACTGTTCTCGCGCCTGACGAACTCGTGACGAACATTCGAATACCCATCCCTCGAGACGGCGAGATTTTCCGCCTGTTCAAGGTCTCCCGGCGGAAAGACCTCGATATCTCCGGGTTCGGCGCCGCAATCTGGATGCGGCAGGGCAGCGCCGGCACGATCGACGATATTCGCATTGCCTACGGCGGCGTCGGTCCGATGGTCGTTCGAATGACGCAAGTAGAAGCTTTCCTCAAAGGTGGCTCCGCGACGCTTAATCGCTTTCAAGAAGCGGCGCGGCTTGCCGCGAGCCAGGTCATGCCGATCAGCGACGTTCGCGGGTCCGATCGTTACCGTCGCACGCTCGCTCACAACATTCTTCTCAAGTTTTGGCACGAGGCGATCACGGGACCCACTGGCGACGGAGGCAACGGCAGCAACGGTGACGGCACGCCGGGTGGCAATGGCGCTTCTCACCAGCGCGCCGGCCGCGCGGTCGAGCCGCTCGTCGCCCGCAGCAAGGAAGGAGCACAGTAGCCATGGGAGCCGTCGGCAAAGACATCCCGCACGACTCGGCCGTCACGCACGTGACGGGGGAGTCGGTCTTCCTTGACGACGTCGCGCCGCTGTCGGGCGAGCTGCTCGCGGGCATCGTGCCCAGTCCGTTCGCTCATGGTCGCCTGAAGCGTCTCGACATCTCCAAAGCTCTCCAAGTTCCCGGCGTCGTTTCGATCCTGACTCACGCCGATGTCCCCGGTCATAACCGCTTCGGCCCAGCGGTGAAGGACGAAGACCTTCTCGTCATCGAAGAGGCCGTCTTCCTCGGGCAGCCGCTGGCGGTCATCGGGGCGACTTCGCAGGAAGCGCTCGAAGCGGCTCGCAAAGCGGTCATCGTCGAGATGGAGGAACTGCCCCCCATCTTTGGCATCGACGAGGCGGCCGCCGCCAATTCCTTCATCGGCGCGCCGCGCTATATCCGGCGGGGCGACGTCGACGCGGCCCTCGCCTCGTCCCATCGCATCGTCGAGGGCGATGTCGAGATCGGCGGCCAGGAGCATTTCTACCTCGAATCCAACATCTCGATCGTCGTCCCGGGCGAGCAGGGACAGATGACCGTTCACTCTTCCACCCAGCACCCCAGCGAAGTTCAGATGATGGTGGCCGAGGTGCTCGGCGTGCCGTTCAACCACGTCGTTTGCATCTGCAAACGCATGGGTGGTGGCTTCGGCGGCAAGGAGACGCAGGCGGCCCAGCCCGCGATGATGGCGGCCCTCATCGCTCGCCGCACCGGGCGCCCCGTCCGCTTCGTCTACTCCAAGGACGACGACATGCGCTACACGGGCAAGCGTCACCCGTTCAAAGCCTGGTACAAGCTCGGCCTCGACGCGCAAAACCGCATCACCGCCCTCGACGCCCGCCTCTATTCCAACGGCGGCTGCTCCACCGACCTCTCCTTCGCCGTCCTCGAACGGGCGATGCTCCACTCCGACAACGCCTATTTCCTGCCCGCCGTCCGTATCGAAGGGCGCGTCTGCCGGACCAATCTTCCCAGCAACACCGCCTTCCGAGGCTTCGGCGGGCCGCAGGGCGTCGCCATGATTGAAGCGGCGTTGCAGGATGCCGCCGTCGCCCTCGGCGTCGATCCACTCGACCTGCGACAGCGCAACGCCTACTCCGACGCAGACGCCCGAAACGTCACCCACTACGGCCAGGTCATTCGCAACAACGTACTGCCGGAACTCTTTTCCACGCTCCGCGCCGAATCGGATTACGACGCCCGCCGCGCCGAAATCACCGCCTTCAACGACGCCTCACCGACTCACCTGAAGGGCCTCGCCGTCTCGCCCGTCAAATTCGGGATCTCGTTCACCCGCCGCACGATGAACCAGGCGAACGCGCTGGTGAACGTGTATCAGGACGGCTCCGTTCTCGTCAGCACGGGCGCCACGGAAATGGGCCAGGGCGTCTACACTCGCATCCGCCAGGTGGTGGCCGACGAACTGGGCATCCCGCTCGATCAGGTTCTGACCGCTCCGACCAGCACCGACAAAAACAACAATACGTCGCCCACCGCAGCATCGGCCGGCACAGATCTCAACGGCGCCGCCGCCCTCGATGCCTGCCGCAAAATCCGCGAGCGGATGTCCGTGGTCGCAGCCGGGATGCTCGGCCGGCCGGAGGAGGGTCTTACCGCCGAACCGGCCCGCATTACCTTCGACGCCGGCCTTGTCTTCGACACGCGTGCCCCGCAGCGGTCGCTCTCCTTCGTGGATGTCTGCTGCCAGGCCTACGAGCAACGCGTCAGCCTCGGTGAGCGCGGCTTCTACGCCACGCCCGGCGTCGACTTCAACCGCGACACCGGCAAGGGCTCGCCGTTCCTCTACTACACCAACGGCATCGCCTGCTCCGAAGTCCTGATCGATCGCTTCACCGGCGAAATGAGCGTCAGCCGGGTCGATCTGATCATGGATGTCGGCAAGCCTCTCAATCCCGGCATCGACCGCGGCCAGGTCGTCGGCGGGTTCATCCAGGGCATGGGCTGGTGCACCACCGAAGAACTCGTCTACGGCCCCAAGGGCCAGCTCCTCTCCTACTCCCCGACGACGTACAAAATTCCAAACATCTCGGACGTCCCGCCCGTCTTTAATGTCCGTTTTCTCGACAATCCGAACAGCGACGTCAGCCTTCACCGCAGCAAAGCCGTCGGCGAACCGCCGCTGCTGCTGGGCCTCAGCGCGTGGCTCGCGGTGAAGGACGCCCTGCGTTACGCCTCCCGAGGCGGCGCCGTGCCGAAGCTTCGGCTGCCCGCCACCGGCGAGGCGATCCTGCTGGCGCTCGAATCGCTCCCAGAGCCAGCCCCGGCCGTCGCCCTGGGGTGATGCCCTGGGGTGATGTCGTATGATGATGTTGGCCGGACGGGTGAGATCATCATGATGATGATGTGACATCCGCCGCCCGCGCTGTGCCCTTCGAGGATGCCTCAGGGTAAATGGGTTGCCGACCCGTCCTCAACGCGGTATCGGGCGACAGGTGATCCGGACTCAGCGTCACCCGCGCCGCACCGGCGAGCAAGCTCGGCGGCTACACGAACAGCGCCCCGGTACGCAGGCGAACCTGCCGTCTTCACTTGTCAAAGAGCCCGGCCCGCCCGGTGCCGCCGCGACTGCGGGGAACGCTCGGAAGAGCCCGTTCACAATACTAACAGAAAAATTGCATTTGTCAAGGAAAAAATCGCCGTGATGCAGGTGTGACCACCCGCCTCGCCGGCGATGGGGATCAGCCGGTGGCGATTCATGGCCGATGACGGCACCCTTAGATCCTTTCAAACGGCCTCATCGTTTCGTAACATGCCTCCGCCCGGACAGGGCACGTTCTTCCCATTTCCGCCCGGCGGGGGAAAGAGCCGGCGGACGCCGAGCGGCTTCATCCAAGGTTTGTGATGACTTCGACTGAAACCGAATTAGAAGATGAACTTCTTGAGAAGCTGCGCGCGTTGAAGTACGCGCATCGCACCGAGACGGTTGGCTTCATGATGTGGACCCGTCGGCTTCGCTCGAAAGCACTGCGCTTGGCGGAGGCGGCATTGATCAGTCCCAAGCAGCAAGGAAGCTTCGCCTGATGCCGGCCGTACGTTCCAACATCGACCCGCCCCCATTGGCCCAGCGGCTGGCTGCTTACGGATGTACGAGCGACGTCATCATCCGGCTGGATGAAAAGCTCTCCGTCCCGGAGCAACTGGACTACCTTGACCTTTTGCCGAAGCAGAGCAACCACACGCCGGTGCTCACGGCTGTAGCCGAGCATCAGGGCACAGCGTTGCTCTATCTCGTGGACGCGAGCGGCGAGGTCAAAAGCGACGCGGAATCCCTCGCCGACGTGCGTCGTCGATTGGCGAACCGCAGCGACCCGGCCTGGCTTGGGGTCGTACGCGTAGGGTCACTAGAAATCTTCCCTATTGGTTTCCATGAGGTTGCCGATGCGCGGCCGGTCGAAACCATTCAGGAAAGCAGCCCAACGGCCGCGATGTTCTTGCAGAGCCTTGTGCATGGCACCTTTGAAGAAAAAAACCGTCAACTTCGAGGCACCGACTACGTTTTCAACCAGATCTTCGAACTTCTGAAACGTACGACTGACGAGTTCGTCCCGGGACAGTTGAATGCGCTCGACGTTCTGTCAATGTCGGGCCGTGCGTTGTTCTTCCGGTTTCTCATCGACCGCGACATCGTACGGCCGAGCGAACTTCACGGATCGGATGGTATCTGTCCAGCAGCGAGCGAACTGAAAGACGCTTTCTCCACCGCGGAAAAAGCTGCTCAGACGTCCGCGTGGCTCGACGCGACCTTCAACGGCGACTTTCTGCCGCTGATCGACGAAAAGATCCCGGCAGACAATCGCGAGGCCCGCGAAGTGGAGTACCTCCGCTTCTTTAAGCGCACCGAACGTCGGGCGACGAAGAAAATCTTCACCCATCTCGAAGCTATTCTCCGTGGGTGGGAAGCGACCGGAAATCAGGTCCAAGCCGAGTTCGACTGGGACGACCTTAATTTCGCGCACATTCCCGTTGGCGTCCTCAGCCAAGTGTACGAAAGTTTCAGCCACCGCGCCGACCCGCGTACGGCGCGTGATACGAGCGTTCACTACACACCTCGCACCATTGCCGAGTTGATGGTCGAGGAAGCCTTCGCTGCCACGCAAGACAAGGCACGCGCCAAGGTGCTCGACAGCTCCTGCGGCGCGGGCATCTTCCTCGTGCTCGTGTTCCGTCGTCTCGTCCGGGAGCAATGGAAAGGCGGCGAACGGCCCAAGACCTCTGTCATTCAGGACATTCTTTACAATCAGGTGCGAGGATTCGACATCAGCGAATCCGCCCTGCGCCTCGCCGCCCTAGCGCTCTACATCACCGCCATCGAACTCAACGCCAGCCCGCGGCCGCCGCAGGCGCTCAAGTTCCCCCGCAATCTGCGCGGCGAAGTGCTTCACCGTTTTGGCGGCGAAGAGGTGAAAGGGAAGTTGGCATTTCCGCTGGGGAGTCTCGGCCCTGAAGTCTCACCGGACTTCGACAAAACCTTTGATATCGTCATCGGCAATCCGCCCTGGACTCGACTGCGGGACGACAAAGACGGTAACTATGCCGATAAAAAGACGAAGAAGTCTGCCACCGATAAACTAAATGAAGAGTTCACCGCCATCGGCAGAAGAGTGCTCGCCGCGCGCGGTATGGACGACTCAGCCAAGTGCTATCAAAACCCGGACAAGAATCCTGATCTGCCTTTCTTGTGGCGTGCGATGGAATGGGCAAAAGATGGCGGTGTCATTGCCCTAGCCCTTCATCCGCGACTTTTCATGAGAACTAGCGGGAACGGATTCCAAGCTTGGAGCGCAGTGCTTAAGAGCTTGAAAATTACGGGAATCTTGAATGGCACTGCTCTTCGGAAGACCGCCGTTTGGGAGGGGATGGACGCAGCCTTTTGTGTAGTCTTTGCACGAAACGCCAAGTCGGACGCGGATCATCGCTTCTATTTTGTCTCACCGATACACGAGCCCGAACTTAACGGCAGAGGGCGTTTTCGGATCGATTACGAAACCGCGATTGCTGTGAATGCCGATCGAGTCGAAAAGCAGCCGTGGCTGCTTAAGACGCTATCGCTTGGCACGTGGCTAGATGTTGAAGTGATGGAGGGGCTGATGAACCCCAAACTCAAGACTCTCATCGATCGATGGCGCGATTGGGATCCGACAGACAATCAAACTGGCGAAGGATACAACCGAGCCCCGGGTTCGCCTCAGAAGTGGGTCAAATTCCTTGCGAAGCTACCTGTCTTCGAGGCTCCAGACGCGGGATACCATATCGAATACACATCGCTCAAAACCTACGGGGACCTTTACGGAACGAACGCAAAAGGCGAATCCTCCGCCAACATGCCTAGGCGAGAGGAACTGTTTCAGGGACCGTTGGTGATCGTGGCTAGAGCACCCGGAGAGGACGAATACGCTCCACATGCCTACGTTGTGACCAAGCCTGTGGCGTTCTCGAAGAGCTACTATGGCTACTCCTGCAACGGGTATGACGACGCGCAGACGCTTGCGTCACTCATCTTTCTTTTGGCACACAGCACCCTTTTCAGATACTTCGCACTAATGGTAAGTGTATCGCAAGGGGTGGATTATATGCTGTTCACCAAGCGTGACTTTGATTCCCTGCCATTCCCCGACCTCGCCAAGCTGTCCGCTACAACCAAAACCACCATGCGCAGCCTGGCGCACCGGCTTCAGCACGATGCGAACAAGCCGTGGAATGAGATAAACGAGTTCATCTTCCGCCTCTACGGTCTCGATGCGGACGCGGTGCAGGTTGCCGACGACACGCTCTTCGCCGCCGCCTCGTATCGCAAGGCTGGCAGAGCCGCGCTCGAGCGCACCACGAGCGGGACCCGCGATGGATTCGTGCGGACACTGCGTGAAGAACTGGAACCGTACTTCGATGTCTGCGGTGAGCACGCCGCCGTGCGTGAGGCGGAATTTCAGCCGGACACTTGGCGCGAGCCGTGGTTCTTCCTCGCCGTCTCCCGTGAAGCCGATTCTGTGCCGCTCAATCGCAGCCTGATGCGAAGGCGATGGAAGCGGCCAACCAGCGCGGATGCAGCCGAATCATCGTCCACGCGCCCGGCAAGCGTGGCCTCCTCATCGGTCTGCTCAACCAGCGCCGCTGGTGGACGGTGACACGGGCCCGTCTGTGTGCACAACACATCATCCGCGAGCGACTCACCGCCTGTGGTCTCCCGGAGCACGCATGAGTTCAGGGGTCACATCGGGTTTCTTCACGCTCGGCGTTCCGCCCGATTGGCATCTTCCTCACCCTCGCCTTGGTCTACCCGTCATCCTGCTCATCCGCCGCGTTCTGCTCCGCGCCTTCGAGTTGCTGCGGGAACAGGGGTATGACCTCGCGGCCGCCACAGAAGACGGTGTAACCGCCGCACTTCGCGGCACGATTGAGAACAGGTTGCGCACATCAAACGAAGTGACGGGGTTCAGCGGACGCACCTTTGATTTCGTGGTGCGGCAGGGACAGTGGCATAACTTTGACGGCACGAAGATCGCGAAAACTCCCGACCTGTTTTTCAAACTGCGTGACGACAATGGCACACGCGATCGTGTGCTCTCCGAGTTCGACGGCCTGTTTGTCGAGGCCAAGCCCGTAGACTCAAGACATTCGGCTGGTAGCAGGTACTGCGACGATGGTCTCATTCGTTTCGTGCGCGGCGACTACGCTTGGGCAATGCAGGAAGCCATGATGCTCGCGTACACGCGCGACGGCAGGACCATCTCGGGACATTTGATTCCCGCAATGGACCAAGCGGACCGAATGACATCCCTTGAGACGATCGACCTTCCCAAAGCTTGTACAATGCCCGGCGCCTCAGCATGCCCCGAAGCAGAAGCTGTCCACATCAGCCATCACAGACGCAATTTTCAGTGGCCAAACGGAAATGGGTCCGCCACCGACATCACCGTCTACCACCTCTGGCATCGTGGTTCGACCTGAGGACCACAGCCGACTTCGCATTCGTGCTGCACGGGCTGCACTATCTGAAAGACGACGGCGTGATGGCTATCATCCTGCCGCACGGTGGGCTGTTCCGGTCGGCGAAGGGGATTGAAAGCCTTTCTTCGCACGACAGGGCAAGCGGCAGAGCCGCCGTGAGGGAGAAACGCACCTTGGAATGTATCATCGTCGACAGCAACACCTGAGCAAGACCCGGCAGGAACCGGATCGCTCGTTGCCCGGTCAGTGGCGGAAAACAAAAAGGTAGAACGCGTATGGGAAGAGCATTCGAACGACGCAAGTACTCGATCTTCAAGACGGCGGCCAACAACGCAAAGCTGTATTCCAAATACAGCAAGCAGGTGTACATGGCCGCCAAGAACGGCGTGCCCGACCCGGCACAAAACCCGGCGCTGCGCAGCGTCGTCGAAAAAGCCAAGAAGGAAAACGTCCCGGCCCACGTGATCGACAAGGCGATCCAGAAGGCCGCCGGCAAGGGTGGGGAAGACTTCCAATCTGTGCGTTACGAGGGGTTTGGTCCCGGCGGCGCGCTGATCATCGTCGAGTGCCTGACGGACAACAACCAGCGCACGATCGCCGATGTCCGCAGCTATTTCACCAAAGCGGGCGCCAAGCTGGCCGCCAGCGGGTCGGTGGCGATGTCGTTCGACCACCTGGCGGTCATTTCGTTCAAGGGGGAGGGGGAGGAGAAGGTGATCGAGGCGCTGTTCGCCGCGGACGTCGACGTCGTAGACGTCGAGAGCAAGGACGGCGTTATCACGGTCTTCACCCCGCCCGCCGAGTTCTTTAAGGCCAAGACGGCTGTGCTCGAAGCGATGCCGGGCGTTGAACTGGACGTGCAGGAGATCACTTTCATCCCGCAGGCCACCAAGACGCTCGGCGCGGAAGAGCTGCCCGCTTTCGAGAAGTTTCTGCAGACGCTGGAAGAGAACGATGACGTGCAGGAGGTCTATCACAATATCGTGCTTGGTTGAGGGGACCGCGATGGCACTCGCGTATTTCATCACGTTTTCGACGTACGGCACCTGGTTGCACGGGACGGACAAGGGGTTGGGCTCGGTGGATCGGGAGCATCATCAGCACGGCACGCCGTTCGTCGAACCGGACGCGGAGCGGATGGAGGAGGAGCGTGAGGCGATGACGCAGCCGGCGTGGGTGATGGACGCCCCGCGGCGGAAGGTGGTCCGCGATGCGATCGTGGAGCTGTGTCGGGAGAAGGGGTGGGATTTGCTCGCGTTGCACGTGCGGACCAACCATGTGCACGTGGTGGTGTCGGCCGACCGGGAGCCGGGGCGATTGATGAGCGATTTGAAGGCGCGGGCGTCGCGGGAGTTGAATCGGGTTGAAGAACCGCTTACTTCGTGCGCGGCTCCTCGCAAGCGGTGGACAAGACACGGGAGCACGCTTCACCTGTTCACGGCCGAGAAGGTGCGAGAGAAGATCCGGTACACGATCGATGAACAGGGCGCGATGATGGAGTGGTATGAGAAGGACCGCAACGAGCCGCGCACGTTAGAGCCGCGCACGAAGTAAGCGGGTGTGAAATGAAGAACGCTTACTTCGTGCGCGGCTCGTTGCGAGAATCGTTGCGAACGTCTCCACGTTTCACTCACCGCACACACGCCAAACAAATATTCATTTTTCTCTTGACTTTTCGTTAGGGCATAGTATGGTATGCCGCTCCTTTGGAACCCGATGGTTCCTCTCACCCGAAAGGAGCGTGCTTCATGTCCAGTGCATCATTGCTCGATTCGATGGCGGCCCAGATGGAAGCTTCCCGCAAGGCGGACCTGCGGCGGTATCGGAGGCTCCTGTGGGCCGACGATCCGGCGGACGAGAAGGGGGCGAAGGAGTTGCGGCTGATCGTCAAGCGGCTGGAGAAGTCGGACGCGGAGCTGGTGGAGGATGGGAAGCTGATCAAGCGGGCACGCGACTACGCCGAGCGGGCGATGAAGATGCCGGCGGATTATGAGGCACGCGAACGCGAGGCGCAGGCGGCTGTGAAAGAGTATGACGCCCAGACGGCCGAGCTGATCCAGTCGCGGCGGGCGGAATACTTCCGGCGGTACAACGTGGTCTGCGACCTGCACGACCAGAAACGCCGGGCCGACGACGCCCGGCGGGATCTGCAGAAGCTGCAGCGCTCGCATCCGGATCTGCTGGGGATGGTGGGGGATGATGGGGCGGAGAGCGGCGTCGAAGCGCGGTGAAATCCGGGAGAGCGGGAGCAAGCTCCGCGGCTACACGGGGGAGCAGAAAGAGAACCGAGCCCGCCGGGGTGGCGGGCTCGGTTCAGGTTTTCAGACTGTCGCGACGCAGCGAAACTTACTGCTCGTCGGTCGGAAGAAGGATGGTGTCCTTCTCGTCATTGGGGCCGCCCACCACGGTGCCTTCCTTGCCCGTGGTCGAGCGGGTCGCACCCGTGTACGTCGTGTAGATGTTGTCCCGGTACGTGTTCGTCTGGGTGATGATCATCCCGGCGAACGGGGTGGCCTGGAACTCGGCGTGGCCGTCGGCGTAGAGCACGTTCTGCCCGTCGCCGTTGTGGTTGTTCGAGTTGGCGTTGGCCATGATCGTGCGGGCGCTGTTGTAGTCGGGCAACGTCACGTTATCGACGTTGGGCGAGGTGCCGCCGGCCGTGCCGGGGTTCATGTCGGCACAGATCGCAAAGTCGGAGCTGAGCGTGAAGTTCAGCTTGAACCCGGCGTTGCGGGCCTGCACGGTCGGGAAGGGGACGATGTAGCTGTACGACAGCACCGACGACAGCAGGCCGGTGTTGATGAAGTTCGAGTAGGCCTGGGCACCCGTAGCGCCGCCGGCAGCGGCGACCGAGAAGGTCGCACGCTCCGCGCTGCTGCTGGGGCAGTTGAACACTTCGGCCGTCAGGTCCTGCGTCTTGAGGACCAGGAAGAACGACATGCCCAGGTTGTTCGCCAGCGTCGAGGTGAACGGCGAAGCAGCGTTCCAACCCGCCGTCGAGCAGTCGATCGTCGTGCTGGCGGGGTTGAAGTACGTGCGGGGGAAATTCCCCTTGTTGTCGTTCGCGTACATCTGGATCGCCAGCCCGATCTGGCGGAGGTTGCTGGCGCACTTGACGCGGTTGCCCTGTTCACGGGCCCGGTTCAGTGCGGGGAGAAGAATCGAGATCAGCAGCGCAATGATCCCGATAACGACGAGCAGTTCGACGAGCGTAAAGCCCTTGGCCGAGGGACGTTGCGAAAGCTTCATATAGAAGCTCCTTTCAAGAGGTGCCGTGGAAGAGAGCCTCCGTCAACGGGGGTGAGCAACGGATCGGATAAGGGATAAGTGCCGTTTCAGCCGCGGGGCATGGGGGACGACTAAGCCGTGTAAACCAACCTCGGTGGATTGGGGGCAGTCGGCGCGACATGTCGGGAAGCTGAGCGTTGCTCGTACCAGTTGCTGGAGACCTCGGAACGGCGAGACACGTGACTGCGCCGAGAACACCAGCGGCGCCGGGGAAACCTAGGGAATTTCATTCGGGCCGCCGGAAAAAAGACGTGCTGAACAAACCGGCGGGGCCTTTGATACTGTTAAAAACGGGGCGTTACGTGACGTCCGCATCCAACAAGTGATCAGCAAAAATCCTAGTTGTCCGAGGCGGGCTCGTCAAGAAAAGAAAGATGTAGCGCGGTTTTCCATTAGAGTTTCTTTGGAATCTGGGTAGGATTTTGCTCAGACGGTCCTGAAGGGGTCCGGATGTGGGCCGGACGCTTAAAGGACGTAGGCGGTTCGGACCGATCTCGACGGGGTCGGTATCGAAGACCGGAGAGGCAACCCATGCGAACGTCCATCACACGTGTGGCTCCGGCGATCCTGCTCGCGATGGCGTGCCAGGGCGCGAATGCCTGGGGCGTCGACATCTCCGATGCGCTCGCAACGCGGGGCAGCGAAACCGATTCCAGTGCGGATGCGATCAACGCGGCCGAGCTGGTCGGGCTGAAGCACGGTGGGACGCTGACGGTGCAGGCGGTCCGTTACTCGGACGGCCTTGCGATCGGCGGCGAACTGCCCGGCACCGCGCCGCAGCGCGAGCTGCTGACGCACGCGGCCGACGGGGTGGGGCAGGTGGTGGTTCACTTCGCAGTAAATCGCGCACGCACGGCTCGGCACACTGCCGGAGCGCCAAGCGAACTGACGGGCGACGTGCAGATCAAAGGGCTCGATGCGGTGCTGGCGGACGTCATGCATCGCCTTCAGGGCGTCGATGGTGCGCTCGCCAAGGCGGGGAATGCCAAGGGCACAGTCGACACGCCGCAGCGCGATACTTCTTTCGTCGCCACGTTTGCACAGACGTATGGCCGGGCTGTACAGGCCGTGAAGCAGGACGCGATTGAAGTGAAGGACATGACCTTCACTCCCGCCCGCGGCTGGCGTCATGCGGGGCAGACGGTGATCGACCTGGGGCACCTCGGCGGGTTGAACACCATCGCCGAAGCGATCAACACCGACAGCACGATCAGCGAACTCTCGGACGACGCGCCGGACGATGCGGCCACGGTCGTTTACGCCCCGGGCAGCAACCAGGCGCTGCGCAACCTGGGGATGCTGGCGGCCGGCAGCACCAAGCTGGCGATGAGCATCGACGAGAACGGCACGATCACCGGCACGGCCACCATCGACGTGGCGGGGCTGGTGCAGCGCACGTTCGAGGCCGTGGGGAACGATGAAAAGCCCGTGGAGCTCAGCGCGCCGCTCGGCGCTGGCGCCGGGTGGGCGACGAAGGAATCCAGCGGCGGCGGCGACAGCGGATCGTTCGTGCAGTTCAGCAGCTTTGCCGGCGTGACGAACGGATTCTTCTCCAGCGGCGTGGCGCCGAAGCAATTGATGCTGGCCGTCCCCGAGCCGGGCGCGGTCGGGCTCTGCCTGGGCCTGGGCGCGATTCTCATTCGCCGCCGGCGCGCGCACGCCTGAGGCGGCATTCCATTCCCAGACATCACCGTAAGCGGGCGAAGGCGCCTCTGTTCTCGCTCGTCCGCGAAGCGACCGCCGATGGCCGCGGCGGGCCGCGGTATGAATTCCACCGCAAGATGACGTTGCGATGATCGCGCGAGCAGCGCTTGGACGTTCGTGAGCGCTTTCGTCCAGAATCCGCAAACCGAAATCCGGAATTGCGTCGATTAACATGGCATCGTGACGACTTCTGACCAAGCGAAGACGGCCGCCTCTTCCCCGAACACCAAGCGGATTGCCCTTGGACTGTTGCGCCGGCGGTCGGTCGTCGTGCCGACGTGGCGCGGGTGGCTGCTGCTGATCGTCCTCTTCGGCGGCGTGCTGCTGACGCTGCTGCTGGGGGTACACCCGTTCCTGGCGGTGACGGATTCCAAGCCGGGCGGCGCAGGGGCCATTCTCGTACTGGAAGGGTGGACGAGCGACTACGTGGTGGCTGAGGCGGCGAAGGAATTTGATCGCGGAAAATACGACGGCTTCTACGTCACCGGCGGCCCGATGGAAAAGGGCGCGCCGCTGTCGGAATACAAAGATCAGGCCAGCCTCGGCGCGGCCGCGTTGAAGGCGATGCGCCCGGACCTGGCGAACGTGGTGATCCCCGTCCCCGGCCCCGGCGTGAAGGACGATCGCACCTTCGCCTCCGCCTGCGCCCTGCGCGACTGGCTGGCGGCCCATGGCAAATCGCCGAAGCGCCTCAACCTCGTCTCCTTCGGCACGCACGCCCGCCGCTCCTGGTACTACTTCCGCAAGGCGTTCGGTAAGGACGTCGAGGTCGGCGTCATTTCCATTCAAGACGAGAGCTACGAGCCCGCCCGCTGGTGGACCACCAGCTACGGCTTCCGCGTCGTGACGAGCGAAGTGATCGCGTATTTCTATTCGCTATTTGATTGAAGCCCGCTGCTCGGCGATGGGAAATGTGGTTTACGGCACCAATTCCCAAAAGCGGATGGTCTGATCGTTCGATGCCGACAGAGCGCGTTTGCCATCGGGCGAGAAGGCGAGCGAAGTGATCGGGCCGGTGTGTCCGGCGGAGGTGCCGAGGAGTTCGCGCCGGTCGACATCCCACAGGTTCAGGTTGAACTCATCGTCGCCGGTGAGCACCCGTCTTCCGTCCGGCGAGATGGCGACGACTGCAGGGATATTAAACGGCGACAAGACCGCCCGCTCGTAGAGCGACTTGCGGGTCGCCACATCCCACACGACAAATCCCAGTCGATCTCGCGCAACCAGGTGCTTTCCGTCGGCCGAGAAGGCGATGCCGTCGGTCGCGAACCTGACCGGGGCGACGTAGCTCGCTACGACCTTAGCGGTGTCGAGGTCGAAGAGCGTCACCGCTTCGGACTCATCCCTCCCGCGCACGGCCATCAACTTGCCGTCCGCACTGAAGGCGAGGGAACCGGGATAACAGCCGGGTATCTTGACGGTGCCGGCGGCGGCGCCGTCGGACGTGCGGACGAATCGGATCTCGTTCTGCTCGCGCTTCAATCCTTCCGGCTCCCACGAGAGGGCGAGAAGAGAGCCATCTGGAAAGAAAGCCGAGCCGACAACACTGCTGGGCCTGTCGAAGACTTTGACGGAAAAGCCGGTCTTGGTTTCCCAGAGAACCTGCCGCCCGCGCTTGCCCGTTCCCTCTGACAGAACGTATCGCCCGTCGGGCGAGATGGACTGCACCATCGGCGGGTCATCCTTGGCCACCGGCACCGCATTGGAAGATGCAGATTCCGAAAACGACTTCAGATCCAGCCAGACCGCGGTGCCGGGAGGGCCGGCGGCGAAGGCCTTGTCGTCGCTGAGAAAGCCGGCAAACAAGCGTACCTGAATGGAAACTGTGCCCCAGACGAAGTGCTGCCGCCCGGTGTTCACCCTCTGCACTCTACCGCCGGCATCGAATGTGAAAGCGTGAAGCTCCTTCCCGATCGCGCCCGGACTGGATGGGTGCTCCGGCGCGAAAGCACTGGTTACACCCGCCGGGTTGGGTGTGTCGCTGACCAGCGAATCTCGCACCGGCTCAATCCGCTCGACGTCGTCGGACCCGGATCGAAGCACCATGGCTTGCCGCCCATCCGCGGTGATTCCGACGGCACGGATCGGACGGTCGTAAATCCCGGCGACCTTGGTGGTCTGACCGTCGTCGAGGTCGACGACAAACACCGCATCCCCGACATCGCGAGGCCGCTGCTCGACGCGCATGGTTGGCGGCGTTTCATGTTTCGGCACGGCCCACACGATTGCGTGCCGGCCGTCCTCGCTGAATTCGAACCTCCGGACCCAGGCGACCTCAAGCCGCACTTGTCGGCGCTCTTTGCCGTCGGCAAGGTTCCAGAGTCGAAGGGTTCCGTCGTCGGCGGAAGATGCGCACGTCTTGCCGTCTGGGGAAAACGCCACCCATGAAATCGACCCGCTGTGACCCGCTAGCCGAGTGCGTTCTTCACCCTGCTCGAAATCCCACACGTGGACCGTCTTGTCGTTCGGCTGGCCGGCAGCCAAGGCAAACTTGCCGTCGTTTGAGAGCGCCAACTTGCTGAAGTTCATCAGCGGCGCGGCGGAGTTCAGCATCTTTCCAGTAGATGCATCCCATAACGTCAGCGCTTCTGCCTTGCCGCAGGTGAGCGCTCGCGTGCCGGCGCCGTCGAGGCAGGCTCCGATCGCGCCCCCGTCCGGCGAACTGTTGCGGAATTCGACAACCTGCCGGCCGGCAAGGACATCCCACACGCCGGTGTAGGAGGTTCGCACTCCCGAGTAGGCGTCGCGAGGACGCTGACCCCACACCATCACCAACCGGCCGGCGACCGGACTCATCTCAACCGGCTGAAGGTGCGGGAGGTCTGCGGTCGACAACTGTGCACCGGTGGCCGAGTCGACGGTCCTGATGAACCATCCGTCCGGAGCAGTCCAGGGCGTCTTCGAAGTGCTGCGTGTGGCCAGCACTGCGAAGCGCCGACCCTGATCGAAGAGATGCGTTCGCCGCGTGTAGTAGGAATCTCCGGGAACCTCGCGCGTGCCGCCCCATGCGGGGCTTGTGGAGGGAGACACTGCGCGGGTGACCGAGGGCCTGGTAGCCGGCAATGAATTGCGCGCGGGGCCGGCGAGCGGTCGACACCCGGCAACCAACCACGAGAGCGCTAAGCCGCAAACGGCGGCGCTGGATAGAACAGCAATGGCTTTCTGTGGCGGATGCTGCATCGGGTCCCCCGAATGAGACTTGCCGTCACTTACTGCTTTCCGTCCAGCACATTCAGTTTCAGTCCGCCGGGATTGGTTCGGCGATCGCGTTTGACCTGTTCTACCTGGCTGGTCAGATCGCTCAGCGCCTGCCGTGCCGACATCTCGTCCTGCTGCAGCCGATTGAGGTCGTCCACGGTGTACGTGGGGGCCGTAGTCGGATTCTTCGCGGCGCGGCTGTTGAGAATCTCCAGACGCGCCTCGGACTCGGCGATGCCGATCCGCAGAGAGAGCACTTCGTTTTCCCAACGGTCGGAAGAATCAAAGCCGCCTGCCGAGCCGCGCACGGCAACCGCGGCCGACGCTTTTGCCTCGGCGATTTTTGCTTCAGCTTCCAGGACTTCCAGGTCTGTCGCCTGGCCAGCGGCCTGGCGGGCGCGGAGGGCGTCGCGCACTTTCTCTCGCGCGACAATCAATTCCTGCCATGGGGATGGGGGCGGGGTCGACGCCTTGTTCGCGGCGCCCTTCGCGAGCTCATCCTGGATGATCTTCAAACGCACGCGCTGAGCGGCCAGCGATGTCTCCAACGTCTGACGGTCATTGGCTGTGGCGGCACGCTGATAACCAGTTTCGTTCGGGTCGACCGACCCCCGAGCCGAACGCACCTTGGCCTGCGCTTCTTGCAGGCGGGTTTGCGCCGCGTCACGCTCTTTTTCCAGTGCGGCGAGCCTGTCGGCGGCCGCCTGTTCCTGGCGCTTGCCGAGTTGATCGATCGCCGCTTTAGCCCGAACGGCCAGTTCGCCGAGAAGAACCTGCGCCGCGGCGTCGGGAACCTTGATGTCGGCGTTCTTGGTCACGACGACGCCGAGCCGGATCGTGGTACTGCCCACGTTGGTGACTTCCACCTGCGCGACGCGAGGCCACTCGTCAGGCCCGAGGGACATCGCCTTCTGCGCCGCCGGATCGACCAGTGCCGTGCTCGTGAGCAGCGCACTGAGCATCTGCAGGTCGGCCGTGCGACTGCCGCCATAGCGGTTGGGGTCGGCCGTGGACTCGAACTGCAGGACGCAGGAGGCCCGCTGGACGTTGCGCGTGGCATCGCCGCCGATGACCGTCGGCGCACGTCCCGTGCGATCGACCTGCGCCACCGACACCGTGACAAACGAGACCGACAGCGCCGCGACTGCCGCCACAAGCGGGAGGGATCGGATACGCATGGATCGTTCCTTCGCTGAAATAAACGCCGTGACCCGGCCCAGGCACCCCCCGGGCAGTTGACGTGTCTACATTCACTATAGCCGGCCGCGCGTCAAATCACTTCGCTTCCTTCACCTCCACAACGTCCACCTGCACGAACTGCCCGTGGAACGGCTGCTTGATCTCCGGGGAGACGCCTTCGACGGTGAGCTTGTCGAAGTTGGAGATGAGGTGACCGTTCTGGCCGTCGCCGAAGAAGGTAACGGTGGCGCCGCCTTCGATTTCGATCGTCTTGGTGTAGTCGATCGTGAACGTGCGGTGGCCGACGGCGTCCTGGCGGTTCAGGAAATAATGCGACTCGGGGGAGGAGATCGAGATCTTGTAGATGTTGTAGGTGGCGTTGTTCGGCTCGCCGCCGATGTAGAACAGATCGCCGTCCGGCTTGCCGTTCTTGTACATCATCGGCTCGACGACGCCACGGAAGCGGAGGGTGACGAGGTAGCGTTTTCCCTTCTCGCCGCCGAAGGTTTTCTCGGCCGAGAAGTTGTCATTTTTCTTCGGGTCGGCGCCTTCGGGGACAAGGGCAGACTCGGCATCCGCACCTTTTTTCGGCGTTTCGGGCATGGTCCCTTTGCAGGGGAACTTGAAGACGTAGCCGTCAATGGATGCGGCGACTGAGTTGAGGCGATCGCCATCGGCCGGTTCTTTCGGCGCGTCGGCGGCGAAGGCGCCAATCGCGAACATAAGCAGGGCGACCGTGAGCAGCGCAATTCTCGTTTTCATGTGTGTGGTTTCCGCAAGGGACGGGGCAAAGGGGACACGGGGCAAAGGGGACACCCAGGATATTCCGGCGGGGCGATTGAGCGTTGCCAGCACCGTCGGCGGAATATCCTGAGTGTCCCCTTTGCCCCTTCTCGCTGATCGACGAGAGGTCCTTCGGAGTACCTCAGGATGACAATGGCGCGGCGTTGCAGTTCCCGACCGCGCATCTGGTCGTTCCGCCCCTCACCCTGCCCTCTCCCCCGGGTACGGTTCGGCAGGCTCACCGCAGGCGGGGGAGAGGGTGAATTACTTCTTCGCCTCGATCGGCCGGATCTTGATGTTGCGGAAGGCGACTTGGCCGTGGTCGCCTTGCAGGGCGATGAAGCCGGTGGGTTCCTTGGCGAAGCCGGGCATCTTGGCGAACTTGCTGGCGGCGATGCGCTTGTTGAAGTCCTCGCTGCCCCAGACGTATTCGAAGTACTTCACGCCGTTGATCTCGTGCACGCACTTCTCGGGTGAGACGAGCAGGCTGACATGGTTCCACTCGCCATGCGGCTTGGTCGCATCGAGCGGCTTGCCGGTCTTCGGATCATCTTCGGTCTTGTAAAGCTGATACAGCCACCCGGCCAGTTGCGGGTCGTGCGCGTGCTGATTGTCCTGAAGCTGCAGCTCGGGGCCGGTCTGCCAGACGGCGTTGCCTTCCTTGCCGATGCGGAAGATGATGCCGCTGTTGCCGCCTTCGGAGATGTTGTAATCGAGCTGCAACTCGAACCAGTCGAACTGGTCGGCCGTGCAGAGGTCGCCGGCGTTTTTCGGGTCGACGCACGTCAGCGCGCCGTCCTTGATCTGCCACCCGGGGCGGACGTCAGTCTTCTTGTAGTTGTGCCATCCGTCGAGCGATTTGCCGTCAAAGAGCAGCTTCCACCCGGCCGCCTTCTCGGCGTCGGTCAGCTTGTTGGCATCAGGCCCTGCATCGGCGGTGAACGCCGGCTTGGCCGGTTCGTCGGCCGAGCATGACAGGGCCAGGGGCAACCCAAGAAGGCCGGCAAGGGCGGCCACGGTCAGTGCGGTCTTCGAGATCTTCACGAGGTTGGGCTCCAAAATGGTTGCAAGAATCCTGCGCGCACCCGGACGGTCGGGCAGCAGCCGAGATGTTACCAACAGTGTGTAGGGTCGGCACGGACGAATGTTGACGCAGCACAGAACGTGACAGAAGAAGAATTTAGCCACAGAGACACAGAGGACACAGAGGGGGCGCCATCGCGCGACGGGCGTTCCGGGTACGAAAATTCATTGGGTTGATTGTTTCACATCCGAAGAAAGAATCGCGCCGGGCCTTTAGGGATGTCGAGCGCCGCCCCTGTGCCCCCTGTGTCTCTGGGGCAAAATCTGCTTCCGATCTGAACGGCTTCCTTCGCGCTCTTGGCGACATCGCGGTCGCATTTGTTACTTCGCCTTCTTCGGATGCGCCTCCAGTTTCGCCGTGGCTTCTTTCACCTTCGCCTGCGCCGCGGCGTCTTCTGGTAACGCATCGGCGCCGAACGCGGGATACAGGTTCTCCCAGATCGCGTTCATCTCGTCCTGAAACTGGCCGGTCTGGGCGGTGATGGCAACCACCGCGTCTTTCTCGGGGATGACGACGCAGAGCTGGCCGTCTTTGCCGTCGCCGCGGAAGGAGTTGTGGGTGCAGCGCCAGAACTGGAAGCCGTACCCTTGTTTCCAATCGATGCCGAGGGCCTTGTGGCCCTCCATGTCGTTCTCTACCTGCTTGCTGGTGGCCTCCTCGACCCACTTTTCAGGGATCAACTGCTTGCCGTTCCACTTACCCTTTTGCAGATAAAGCTGGCCGAACTTGGCGATGTCTTCGGTGCGGAGGTAGAGCCCGTAGCCGCCGAGCGAGTTGCCTTCGGGGCTGGCGTCCCAACGCGGGTTCTCGGTTCCCAGCGGCTCAAACAAGCGCGGCTTCAAAAACTCCAGCGACGTCTGGCCAGTCGTTTTGGTGACGATGGCCGAGAGGGTGTAGCTGCCCGGCGTGTTGTACTGAAAGTGCGTGCCCGGCTTATATACCACCGGCTGCGCCAGGAACCCCTTCACGTTCGGGCCGCCGGCGCCGTTTTCGGCGGGGGTGAATTTCGCCTCGGAGTCGTGGCCGCAAGACATCGTGAGCAGATCGCGGACGGTCATCGCCTTCAGGTTGTCCGACACCTCGGCCGGGGCCTGATCGGGGAAAAACTTCAGCACCGGATCATCCAGGCTGAATTTCCCTTCTTCGATCGCCAGGCCGACCGCGGTGGAGTTGAAGCTCTTGCTCAGCGACCAGAGCACGTGCGGCTTGTCCGGACCCTCCGGCGCCCACCACGCCTCGGCGATCACCTGCCCGTGCCGCAACACCATAAAACTGTGCGGCGTGTTGATCTTGTCCATAGCCGCGACGAAATCGACGACGGCCTTGGAGGAGATCCCCTGAGCCTCCGGCGTGCTCCGCGGCAGCGGAGTGCTTGCGGCATCGGTGTGCCGAGCAGCAGCCAGCAAGGCTGCGACCACGAACGTAGAGAGAAGTGAGCGTTTTGGCATGGTTGGTTCCGTTGAGAAGGACAAGTAGCGTGTTGTTTTGAATAGGCCGTTCTCCCTCTTCCGGTACTCCGGGAGCGGGCGGGGGAGAGGGTTCTTCGATTTCGCGAGCGGCGCACCTTGTGGCACCGGCCCCTCACCCTGCCCTCTCCCCCGAGTACAGGGGAGAGGGTAGGCAAATCAAATCTCGGACAGCCGGCCCGTCGAATCTCCAAACCGCGGCAGGTCGGTCACGTTCAACCGATCCGCCATCGTCAGGAACAGGTTCGTGGCCGGCTTAGAGTTCATATCCACGTATCGCCCCGGCTTCAGGGCGCCGCCGGCAGCGCCAGCGAGGACGATCGGCAGATTCGTGTGCGTGTGGCGGTTGCCGTCGGCGTTGCCGCCGCCGTAGACGATCATGCTGTTGTGGAGGACGGAATTGCCGTCGGTGTCCTTCATGTCGTCGAGCTTCTGGAGGAAGCGGGCGAACTGTTTTGCATACCAGTTGTCGATGGCGGCCACCTTCTCGATCTGTTCCTCGCGGTCGCGATGGTGCGACAGGTCGTGGTGACCTTCCGACACGCCGATGTCGGCGAATGAGCGGTTGCTCCCGTCGTGCGCCAGCAGCAGCGTGGAGATGCGCGTGCTGTCGGTCTGGAAGGCGAGGGCCGTCATGTCGTACATGAGCTGGACGTGGTGCTCGTAGTCGGCGGGGATGCCGGCGGGGGTGTCGAGGTCCGGGTCGGCGGGGATGGCGAGTTTTTCGGCGTTGGCGATGCGCTGCTCGATGTCGCGCACGCCGCTGAAGTATTGGTCGAGCTTGCGCGTGTCGGCCGCCCCGAGGCGGCGCTGCATCCCTTTGGCATCGTCCATCACGAAATCGAGGATCGATCGCTGCTCCGCCTGGCGGCGCTTGAGGTTGGCGGTCCGCTCGCCATGCGCGCCGGCGCCGAACATGCGCTCGAAGACGAGGCGCGGGTTGGCCTCCGGAGTCATCGGGGTCTTCTCGGTGCTCCAGGAGAGGTTGTAGGAGTAGGCACACGAGTAGCCCGAGTCGCAGCCGCCGGATTTGCGGACGGCGTCGCACCCCAGTTCGAGCGATGCGAAGCGCGTCTGCCCGCCGTAGCGGTTGGCGAGCACCTGATCGATCGAGATGCCGGCGTGGATGTCGGAGGCGCTCTTCTTCAGACGCACGCCGGTGAGGAAGCAGGAATTGGCCCGCGCATGATCGCCCGCACCGTCCGGGCCCGCCTCGGCGGTTTCGTGATCCAGGCCGCCGAGGATCTGGATCTGCTTGCGCATCGACTCCAGCGGCGCGAGCGTCTTGCCGAGGACGAACTCCGTGCCGGTGCCCGTCGGCCACCAGCGGTCGGGAATCGCGCCATTGGGAAAGTAGACGAAGGCTGTGCGCAGCGGCGCGCCCGTGGCCGTCACGCCCATCTGCGGCCCGGCGCTCGACGCGGCCGCCGCGATCGCGGGGCGCAATGACTCGAGCGCCGGCAGCGCCATCGCCACGCCGACGCCGCGGAGGAAGGTGCGTCGGGAGAGGCCGCGGTGTGGTTTTGCGTGGGTCATAAGACTGTTCCAAGACGCACTCGTTCGCCATCCTGTGTACTAATCCGCAATGACCTGCCTTGTCATCCTGAGGTACTCCGAAGGACCTCTCGCAGATCAACGAGAGGTCCTTCGGAGTACCTCAGGATGACATCGTCGCCCAATCAAGCACTCGCCGCCTCACCTCGCCGGTTCCGCTGATCGTTCACCCTCACCCGCCTACTTCCTCTGAAACGCAGGGGAATCGATCACACCCATCAGCAGGGCGGAAAACTTTCCATCCTGCTGGTCCAGCTTCGACACGATCTGGTCAATCGTGCCCACGTCCCGATACTCCATACCACGGCCGAGTGCATAAATTAGCAGCTTCTCGGTTAAGCAGCGGAAAAAGTCGTCTTTGCGGGCCGTGGCGAGGATTTTCTTCAGTTCCTGCACGTCTTTGAACCGCTCCCCCGTGATCAGCACGCCGGCCGGTTCGATGGCGGAGCCGTTGTCTTTCTCTCGCCACATTCCATAGGCATTGAAGTTTTCCAGCGACAGGCCCAGCGGATCCATCCGGTTGTGGCAGGAGGCACACAGCGGCGATTCCCGGTGGACGGCGAGTTGCTCGCGCAATGTGGGAGCGTGATCGGCGATCTTGCCGCGCGATTCCTCCAGCGGCGGCACATTGGCCGGCGGCGGGGGGCTTGGGATGCCCAGCACATTGTCGAGAATGAACTGGCCGCGCTTCACGGGGGATGTGCGGGTCGGGTTGGAGGTCACCATCAGCGTCGCGCCCATCGTAAGAAATCCGCCGCGCGGATGGGCGGCCGGCAGCTGCACCTTGCGGAGCTCGTCTCCTTTCACATCCGTCACGCCGTAGTAAGTGGCGAGCCGCTCGTTGAGGAACGTGTAGTCGCTGTCGATGAACTCAAGAACGTTGCGATCGCTCTCGACGACGTACCTGAAATAGGCGCGCAGCTCTTCCTGCAATGCGGTTCGAAGCATGCGTCGATCGCCGTCGGACTGCATGCCGGCGGCGCGAAGTGCATCCGGCTCGGCGACGCGCCGCGCATCTAGCGTCACGGTGAGCACATCCCGCGCCTCGAGCCATTGCCCGGTAAAGTTCTCCGTAAACGCCGCCGCCTTGGAGTCGGCAAGCATGCGCTTCACCTGGGCCGGGAGGTTTTTGCGGAGTTCTGATTTGCGGGCCAGCCCCAGCAGTTCGTCGTCCGGCATGGATGACCAGAGGAAGTATGAGAGTCGGGATGCGAGACTGAACTCGTCGATGAGCGGCGATTGACCCGACTCCGGCTGAAGCGTCGCCTCCTCGCGATAGAGAAAACGAGGCGAGGAGAGGATGGCGGTCATCGCCTTCCCAATCCCCTGTTCGTAGGTCATCCCCGGCGCCGTCCAGACGCTTTCGGCGAGGTCGGTCAGGCGCGACACGCTCGCATCATCGATCGGCCGACGGAAGGCGCGCGTGGCGAAGGTAGCGAGCAGTTTCCGCGCGGCCGTCTTCTTTGCCGCGGGGTCTTCGGGTGTTGGCTCGGGGAAGAAGTGAGCGTAATTGGCCGGCCGGACCCATTTCTCCCGCTCGACGGGGCCGTGAACGGTGACGCCGTCGATGTGCATTTCGAGCTGCGTCGTCTGCTGCACGCCGGGTGTGAGGGGTGTCAGGTCAAACTTCAACTCGTGATCGCCCGCGGCCCAATCCACCTCGCGCTCTTCATGAAATTCGCGGCGTTCGTGCCAGCCGTATTCGTTGCCGAAAAGTTGCTTTGCATCTGCGCTGAAAGCGAAGCGGATCTTGTTTCGATCAAACCCGTTGGAGTCGGCGTCGTTTCCCTTCGCCGTGAAATCGATGTTAAGGCGATATTTACCGGCCTGTTTCGCGGTGACGGTAAAAGTGGCCGCCGCCCGCTTGTAATAGGAGAGTGACAGGAAAGGCCGCTTGCGACGATTACCGTCTCGCGGGGCGTTTTGATTGGTGGGCTGATCTGCTGCAGGCTTGCCGGTTGTTTCATCTATGAGGGTGGCCGTGAATCGCGAGCCGAGGATCGCCTGCTCATCCATCACATACGCCGCCGCCGGCACCGCCTTGGCGACGATTCCGTCGGCGGCCTGCAGATACTTTTCGAGAAGCATCGGCGAGAGCGACAGCACATCGGAGATGTTGTCGAATCCGAAGCCGCTGTCGTCGGCGGGGAACTCGTTGTCAGTGTCGAAGTCGAACGCCATCAGGTCGCGAATGGTGTTCTTGTATTCCGCGCGATTGAGCCGGTGCACCGTCACCCGGCCGGGGTTGGGATGGGCCGGGTCGATCAGGAAGACATCCGACTTGATCCAGTCGAGGATCGCCTGCTTCTGCGCCGCGTTCGGATGCGCCTTCTTCGCCGGCGGCATCACATCCGACCGGACGTACTTCAGCACGCTGAACCAGAGTTCACGGTCCTTCAGCAGTTCGGCATCCGACTTATACTTGTCGAAGGCGACATTCCCCTTCTTCGCGCCATCCGCATGACAGTCGCCGCAGAAGTTGGTGAGGATCGGCTGGACGTCTTTGCGAAAACGCTCGGCGCGCTGAGCGTCGGAGTCGGCGGCATGGGCTGGACTTCCGCCGGAGAGAAGCCAGCACACCGCCAGCAAGGCGATCACGAAAAGTCGCGTGACTCGACACGAACGACAGCCTCCCTCTCCTCGGTACTCTGGGGAGAGGGCGGGGGAGAGGGGTTTTCGTTCGCGCGAGTGGCGCATCTTGTAACACCGGCCCTCTCCCCCGCCCTCTCCCCAGAGTACTGGGGCGAGGGAGGAGAGTGATTGGTTCACCGAGTCCGAACAACCTCTACTGCGCCACCTGCAGCGACACCTGCTTGTTGCTTTGCAGGTAGCGGATCAGGTCGCGCTTCTCCTGTTCCTTTAGGCCATCAAACAGGCCTTCCGGCATCATCGAAATTTCCTGGTCCTTTATCCGGTCGATGTCCTTGCGGGCGATGGTGACCGTTTCGTTGGCGGCCGCCAGCGTGACGGTGTTCTCGTCCTGCTTCTTCATGATCCCGGTGATGACCCGGCCGTCCTTGGTGCGGAGGATCGTGGTTCGATACTCGGCCGGGATGACGGCGTTGGGGTCGAGGATGTTGAGGAGCAGATAGTCGAGATCCGCACGATTGGCGCCGGTGATGTTGGGGCCGACGTTACCGCCGGCGTCGAAGAGGGTGTGACACTGGGCGCAGGTCTTGGCAAAGATCGCGCGACCGGCGGAGGCATCCCCAGGCGTGCCCGTGGTCAGCATCGCCTTGGCGGCGGCGATCTGCTTCAGCTTTTCCTCGGGCGTCTGGCGCGTGGTGGCGAAGGCCTTGTCGAGACGAGCGTCGAGCGGCGCATCGCCGAGATTGCGCAGCGTGCGGATCAGATCGGCCGTGATGTCGGCGGCGGGAACTTTCTTCGCATCGACGGCGTCGAGCAGTGCAGCCGCGTAAGTAGGGCGGCTGGCGAGGGTGTTCAGCGCGTCGCGCTTGTCGCTCGCTGAGAGCGACGCGTATCCATCTAGAATGATCGACGCCGTTTTCGCGTCGTCGAACGCTGCGAGTCCGCGAAGGGCGGGGCTTCGCAGGGATTCATCGGTGAGGAGGGATTGAAGTATCGGCAGGGCGTCACGATCTCTTACCGCAACGAGCGTGTCGAGCGCGCTCTTGCGAGCCTCCGTCGGCGCGCCCGGATCCGCCAGCGTCTTCCGTATTGACGCGAGAGCCGTCTTGCTTCCGAAGGCGACGGAAAGCGTCTGGGTCATTGAGCGGATGACGTGATCGGTATTGTCGGTGCCGTCGGCCAGCTTCGTTTCCAATTCTGGCCACCCTTTGGGCATCGCCAGCTGCCGCCCCCCGAGCGCGTCCACCATGCCCTTGAGCATATGTGTGCGGCGCGGGTCCGAATTGTCCAACTTTTGCAGGGCCTCGATAACCGTCGGCAGGCCGGCGTCGTCTTTCAGCACTGCCACCCGCCGTGACATGAACTCCAGCAGTCGGGGCGTTTTCGCGTCGAGTGCGAGTTTAAGCGCTCGGGACGCGTCCACTTCCGCGAGCGGTTCGGCAGCGTACCAGTACATGAGAGGGAGATTGTGATCCGTGGCGTCTGCGGCGTGAGTGGTCAATAGTTCGAGATGCGTCCAACGCTGGTCTGATGGGAGACGTTGCAAAGCAGAGGCTATATAAAGCCTGCCGACGGGCGACATCATGATGGCGCCCAACAGGCGTAGGGGTGGGTTGAGGCCGAAGTCGGCGGGGCTATTCTCGCTCTCCAATCGGATTGCCCAGCCGGCGACGTGGACCATGTTTTCCGGAATAGGGATTGGCAGGCCTGCGACAAAGTCGCGCGGATTCCCGACGCCGGTTGCATTCGCCACCCAAAGCCGGCGGAGCATGTTTCGCGCGGACTCTTCCACCGCTTCTTTCGGCACGATCGCTTCGACCGCATTCTTGTCGAGTGGCCGTGACTGCGTCCGCTCCTGCAGGATTCGACGTCCGACTTTGGCCTGCCACTCGTTCCCCGTAAACTGAAACTCCACGAGTTGCTTGTCGCTCACGCTCGCGAGGTCATACGGCTTCTCCTTCACATTGCCGTACGTCACCTTAAAAATCCGCCCATTCTTCCGATCCGGGGCATCGGCCTTAGGCACATGACACTGCTGGGCGTCGTACCAGTCGATGAAGTAGACGCCACCATCCGGGCCCGACTTGAAGTTCACCACTTGCGACCAGCGGTCGTTGAAGTTGATGAAGTCTGCGCCGTGGTGGCCGACGTAGCCGGAGCCTTGGGGTTCGGGGATGTCCATGTTGATGCGCTGGCCGTGGATGTTGCCGATGAAGATTTTTCCGCGGTACTCGGCCGGCCAGTTGTCGCCCTGGTAGATCATCAAGCCCGCGTGGGCGTGCCCGCCGCCTGCCGCATCCGATTTGCCGTTGCCGCCGTGGGGCGTGGCGCCGAGGTAATGCACGTGGTCGGCGCTCTGCTTGATGTCGTCGTACGTGAACGGATTCTCGTGCTGCCCGGCCTGCCGCTGGAAGCGGCCGCCCTGCACCATGTGCCAGAGGTGCGGGATGACGCACGCCTCGGCCCAGAGCTGACCGTTCTCGTCGAAGTCGATACCCCACGGATTGCTCGTCCCTTCGGCGAAGACTTCGAACGTGTGCTTCGTCGGGTGATAGCGCCAGACGCCCGCCGTCAGCTTCGTGCGTTCTTTGTCCGGGGTGCCGGGCTTGCCGACGTTGGAGTGGGTGAAGACGCCGTGGCACCCGTAGAGCCAGCCGTCCGGTCCCCAGGTGAAGGTGTTGAGCGTTTCGTGCGTGTCCTGATAGCCGAATCCGTCGAGGAGCACTTCCGGCGGGCCATCGGGCTTGTCATCGCCGTTCTTGTCGGGAATGAAGTAGAGGTACGGCGCCGCGCCGACGTAGACCCCGCCGAAGCCGACCTCGATGCCACTGACGAGGTTCAGGTTCTCGGCGAAGACCGTACGCTTGTCGAAATGCCCGTCGTTGTCGGCGTCTTCGAAGATGACGATGCGGTCCTGGCCTTGTCCTTCCGGCGCGCGGATGGGATACGTGATTCCCTCGGCCACCCAGAGACGTCCGCGTGCGTCGATGGCGAAGGCGATCGGCTGCACTACGTCCGGCTCGGCCGCGAAGAGCGTCGCCTTGAAGCCGGGCGGGAGGATCATGTCTTTCACGGCATCTTCGGGTGATACGCCGGCGTACTTGTAGTCGTCCGTCTTCAAGGCCGGCGCTGCCTTGAGCGTGTCATTCACCTTTGGCTGTTCGTCGAAGAAGAGGAAATCGTCGAAATTGATGTGACCCCAGCCGCCGGATTTGTCGTCGACGAGGCGAATGAAGATCTGCGCGCCCTGCTGCTTGGTCAGGTCGAGAACGACGGTCTTCAAGGTCTCCGTTTCCGTGCCGCTGGTCTTGAAGATCACCTCATTGCCCTGCGCCTTGACGATCTCGACGCGCGTCTCGGCGAAGGAACCGCCGTTGAAGCGGAAGGTGGCCCACGGGTGATTCACCTTGAACGGCGCACTGGTGAGCGTTCCTTTCGGGTCATCTTGGACTTTTTCGTATCCCCCGATCCAGTAGTCGCCGGCGTGATTGCTTTTCATGCCCGGCCGGCGAGGGGCGACGGTGTCCCCCTTGATCGGCTGGCCGTCGAAAGCGGTGCCGGTGGCGGTCCAGTCTTTGAGCGTGCCGTTCTCAAAGCCGAGATTCAGCGGCTTGCCGTCCGCGCCGATGGGGCGGATTCCCTCTGCAGCGCGCGCGACGCCCGCAAGCAGCAAAGAAGCGATCGCGAGAGACAGGGCCACCGTGCGCGGGAATCCCGCGGCCGAGATCGGTTGGTTCATGGGTGTGGGAGATTCTAACAAGTTGGACTGCAATCGGAATTGTCGGCGAATCGCGGCGGAATAGCGTTCCAAGTAAGGAAGATGCATGCATACCATATAGTCGAACCCAACCAGGGAGGTTGAATGTCCTACCGCGCTCTTCTCGCCGCCGCCGTTCTTTTCTCCGCCGCCGGGTGCTCCAGCCAGGGCACCTCATCGGTGACCGCCGACCGACGCATCACCGCGGGCCAGGGAGGCGATATCACCCTGCCGGCCAACCAAAGCGCCGACGACGCTTACGCCTTCACCGGCTCCAACGCCGCCGACGACTACTGGGCCACTCACAGCCTGACGCGCCAGACCGTCGGCAACGCCCAGATCGACGTCCCCGCGAACCGGTGATCGGTCCGCTGGGCTAATACCAATGGCTGACTTGACGCGTAAGATGCCCTGCTTACGAGATGGGCCGCGCGAATGCGGATTCCCTATACATTTCAGGGGCGTGAACTGAACGCCCCTTCTACGGTATAACGGGCGGCATCCCAACCGCCCCCGCCTCGGGCGCGACATTGAATGTCGCGCGCCGGCGCTGCGGCGGTGGCCATCTCAACGAGGACGGAAATGATCCGATCGCGCACTTGGTCCTGCCTTCGTGCTTCCATTTTAGTCACCATCCTGGCTGTCGCCGGCGTTGCTCGCGCGCAGGCGGATGGTGATGCGCCTTCCGCCACGCCGGCGGAACAGGTGAAGATCGCCAAGGACTTCAAGATCGAGTTGCTCTACAACGTCCCCAAGGACAAGCAGGGCTCCTGGGTCAGCATGTGCGTCGATCCGAAGGGTCGCCTGATCGTCTCCGATCAATACGGCGGCCTGTTCCGCATTACGCCTGGCAAGGGCGCGGCCGACACCAACATCGAGGCGCTCGACGTCAAGCTCGGACACGCGCAGGGACTGCTCTACGCGTTCGACAGCCTTTACGTGATGGTGGCCGACGACAAGCCGTTTGACCGCGGGCTCTGGCGCGTGCGCGCCGACGGCGACAAGTTCGGCGCGCCCGAACTACTCCGCAAGCTCGAAGGAGGCGGCGAGCACGGGCCGCACGCGATTCTGCTCTCGCCGGATAAGCATTCGATCTACTGCGTCATCGGCAACCAGACGAAGATGACCGACCTGGCCGGGTCGAAGGTGCCGCAGGTCTGGAGCGAGGATCATCTCCTCCCGCGCATGCCGGATGGTCGCGGCTTCATGGCGGGCGTGCTTGGGCCGGGCGGGTGCATCTACAAGGTGGACCCCGACGGCAAAAACTGGGAGCTCCAGACGACTGGCTTCCGCAATGAATACGACGCCGCGTTCATGAAGAACGGCGACCTGTTCGCCTACGACGCCGACATGGAATGGGACATGAACACGCCGTGGTACCGCCCCACGCGCGTCTGCTTCGCAATGACGGGTGTCGACTACGGCTGGCGCAACGGCACCGGCAAGTGGCCCGTTCATTATGCCGACACGGTCCCGCCCGTGATTGACATCGGGTTCGGCTCGCCGACGGGCGTCACTTTCGGCTACGGCGCGAAGTTCCCGGCAAAATATCAGGATGCGCTGTTTATCTGCGATTGGAGCTACGGCAAACTCTACGCAATTCACATCTCGCCCGACGGCGCGAGCTACAAGGCAGACAAGGAGTTGTTCGCCTCGGCCGCGCCGCTCCCGCTGACGGACATCGTGATCAATCCGACCGACGGTGCGATGTACTTCACAGTCGGCGGGCGCAAGACGCAGTCGGGGCTGTATCGCGTGACATACACCGGGCCGGAGCCGACCACACCGCTGACCGACAAGCCGATCTTGACCGACGCCGCTCAGACGCGGCGCGCGCTGGCGGCGTTTCATGGCAAGGTTGACCCGGCCGCGCTCGACTTGGCCTGGCCGCACCTGGGTAGCCCGGACCGTTTCGTTCGCGCCGCGGCGCGTGCGGCGGTCGAGAGCCAGCCGGTCGAGAAGTGGCAGGCCCGCGCCTTGGCAGAGCAGGACCCGCAGTCGGCCATCACGGCGCTGATCGCGCTCGTGCGCTGCAGCCAGAAGGACGAATTCCACCGCAAGCCCACCGATTCGCCGGCCGACCCTGCCCTGCAAGGGAAGGTGCTGGCTGCGCTGGAGAGGATCGATTTTTCCAAGCTCCCTGATCCACAGCGCCTGGAATTGCTGCGCGCTTACGGGCTGACGTTCATCCGCCTTGGCAAGCCGGATGACGCGGTCGCCAAGGCTGTCGCGTCTCGCTTCGATCCTTATTTCCCGGCAGCCACGCGCGAGATGAACGCGATGCTCGCGGAGCTTCTGATCTATGTGCAATCGGAGAAGGTGGGGGCTAAGGCCGTTGCGTTGCTGTCATCGGCCCCGACTCAGGAAGAGCAGCTCGAGATGGCCAAGTCGCTGCGCATGCTAAAAGTCGGCTGGACGCTCGACCTACGGAAGCAGTACTTCGAGTGGTTCCAGCGCGCGGCCGGTTACCGTGGCGGTAACAGTTTCGGGCTATTCGTCGAACACATCCGCCAGGAGGCGATCGCTAGCCTTCCGCCGGAAGACAAGAGTGCGTTGAAGGAGACGCTGGAGGCCAAGCCGAAAGTGACGTCGCCGCAGGAGGCGTTTGCCTCGGTGCTGAAGGGCCGCCAGGTGGTGAAGGAGTGGAAGGTAGACGACCTCTCCGCCGATCTCGCCACGGGGATGAAAGGCCGCAACTTTGACAACGGCCGCAAGTTTGCCGGCGCGGTCGGGTGCTTTGCCTGCCACCGCTTCGGCAACGAAGGCGGCGCCGTCGGCCCCGACCTGACCGGCGTAGCCGGCCGCTTCAGCCCGCGCGATCTGCTCGAGTCGATCATCACCCCCAGCAAGGAAGTGAGCGATCAGTATCAGCAGGTGATTCTCGTTCAGAAGAAGGGCGACCCGGTCATCGGCCGCATCGTCAATCTACACGACGACAATTACAGCGTGATGGTCAACATGTACGACCCGAACGACTTGAAGTCGGTGAAGGCGTCGAATGTGAAGGAAGTCCGCGTCTCGAAGCTTTCGCCGATGCCGGAGGGGTTGCTCAACCTGCTACAGAAGGACGAAATCCTCGACCTGATGGCGTACCTGCTGTCGGGTGGCGACAAGACGAACAAGGCGTTCGCGGGGAACTGAACCTCGCCGAGTGGTTTCAGAGCCGGTGTCCCGCGCGGTTGTCTCGAGAACTCACTCCCTCTTCCATGTACTCATGGGAGAGGGCGGGGGAGAGGGTCTTCGATCGCGAGAACAGCGCATTTCTTCGCTCGACCCTCTCCCCCGCCCTCTCCCCGGAGTACCGAGGAGAGGGAGGACGCTTCTGATGATACGATGCCATCGCTTCCCCTCGAGCATCCGAGCACCGCGGCCACGTACGTAATCACGCGCCAGGTATTTCTCCGCGGCCTCGGCCTCGTCTACCTCATCGCGTTCCTTTCGCTCTGGGTGCAGATCGGCGGCCTCATCGGCGCGCGCGGCTTGCTGCCGGTGTCAGAGTATCTGTCATTCATTCAGAAACTCGATCCGCATCCATACCGCCATCATCCAACGCTGCTCTGGCTCAGTTCCGGCAATGCGATGCTCCACGCGTTGTGCGCGGCGGGCGTCGTGTTGTCTTTGCTCGTGATGGCGGGGATCGGCCAGGCGCTGGCTTTGGCGCTGCTGTGGGTCAGCTATCTCTCGCTGGTAATCGGCGGGCAGGATTTTCTCTCGTTTCAATGGGACAGCTTGCTGCTGGAGACGGGTCTTCTCGCGATCTTTTTCGCGCCGCTGCAACTCGGACCTCGGGCGTCGCGCCATCCGAAGCCTTCGAAAGTGGTGCTGTGGCTTATCTGGTGGGTGCTGTTCCGCCTGATGTTCGAGTCGGGGCTGGTAAAGCTCACCTATGGAGACACATCCTGGCACGACGGCACGGCCATGTACTTTCACTACCTGAGCCAGCCACTGCCGACGTGGACGAGCTGGTACGCCTATCAAATGCCCGGGTGGTTTCAGCGATTCAGCGCCTACAGCATGTTCGCCATCGAACTGGGCGCGCCCGTCGCGATCTTCCTCGGCCGGCGCTGCAGGCGAGCGGCGTTTGTGGCGCTCGTCTTCCTGCAAGTTCTGATCGGCACAACCGGCAACTACGGTTTCTTCAATCTGCTGACCCTCGTGCTGTGCACGCTCCTGCTGGACGATGCGGTCTGGCGCGGGTTTGGGAGATGGGTCGTCGCTCGATGGCGCCGAGTGACGAAGCAAACGCCGAGCGCGAAAACGGAATCCGCGCCAGTTGTTTCCCCGCCGCCGGCGCGTTTGCAATGGCCCGTTTGGATCACCGCGCCGCTGGCGGTCGTGCTGGTCAGCGTCACGTTGCTCGAAGCTGCGGCCGACGTCACGCCGGCGATGCGTCAATACGACTGGCCGGAGTTTGTGACGTCCGTTCGCGAATGGGCATCTCCGTTCCGCTCCGCCAACAGCTACGGCCTGTTCCGCGTGATGACCAAGGGCCGGCCGGAGGTGGTTATTGAAGGAAGCAGCGACGGGTGGACGTGGCAGCCTTACGAGTTCAAATGGAAACCGGGCGATCGGCACCGCCGGCCCGGGTTCTGCACGCCGCACATGCCCCGGCTGGACTGGCAGATCTGGTTCCCGTTCCTGGGCGGCCCGGGCGGGCCACGCTGGCTGGAGCACCTCGTCACTGCGCTGCTTAAAGGCACGCCCGAAGTGGTCGGCCTGCTCGACGACGGCCCGTTCGGTGACCGGCCGCCCGAATATGTGCGGATCGCGATGTACGAATACCGATTCACGACGCCCGCCGAGCGGTCTTCAACGGGTGACTGGTGGCATCGCGATCGGACGGGAAACTCGTCCACCTTCACGCTCGACCCGGCCACGGGAAAATTGGCCATCGTGTCATCCCCGAGATAAGCATCGAACGCTGGCCGCAAGAGCGCTGTAGTATTGGCAACCGGTTCATTCAACGGCGGAGGCTCATGGCGAGCGGATGGTTTCAAGGCTGGGTTCGGTTGGTCGTCCTGACCGTTGCAATCGGGGCTCTTGCGCCATTCACTCGGGCAGCGGAGCCGCCCCTCGACTTCAACCGCGATGTGCGGCCGGTCCTTTCGCAGAACTGCTTTCGCTGCCATGGGATCGACGACAAGGCGCGCAAGGGAAAGCTGCGCCTCGACGTGCCCGAGGGGGCGAAGGCGGGCGGGGCGTCGAAGAAGCCGATCCTCCTCGCGGGAAAGCCGGACGAAAGCGAACTCGTCAAGCGCGTCTTCTCGACCGATCCCGACGTCGTCATGCCGCCCCCTTCGATGAAGGTGACGTTGACCGATGCGCAGAAAGACATCTTCCGGCGGTGGGTCGCGCAGGGCGCGGAGTACAAGCCGCACTGGGCATTCGTCGCGCCGGTGCAGGCGCCGCTGCCCGAGGTGAAGCAGAAGGACTGGCCGCGAAACGCGATCGACCGGTTTGTGCTGGCCCGGCTGGAAGCAGAAGGCCTTTCACCTTCGCCCGAGGCCGATCGCTACACGCTGATCCGTCGCGTGTCGCTCGACCTGATCGGCCTGCCGCCAACAATTGAAGAGGTGGACGCGTTCGTCAATGACAAGAGCGCCAATGCCTACGAAAAGCTGGTGGATCGTCTCCTCGCTAGCCCGCGATATGGCGAGCGCTGGGCCCGCCGCTGGCTCGACCTGGCGCGCTACGCCGACACCAATGGGTATGAGAAGGACCGCCAACGATCGATCTGGCCGTATCGCGATTGGGTGATTAACGCGCTAAACGCGGACATGCCGTTCGATCAGTTCACCGTAAAGCAACTGGCCGGCGATCTGATTCCAAACGCGACGGCCGACGACCGCATTGCCACCGGCTTTCACCGCAACACGATGCTCAACGAAGAAGGGGGCATCGACCCGCTCGAGTTCCGGTTTCATGCCACGGTCGATCGTGTCGCCACCACCGGCACGGCCTGGCTGGGGCTGACCGTCGCCTGTGCGCAGTGCCACACGCACAAATACGACCCCATCCGCCACACCGAGTACTACGGCCTGATGGCGCTTCTCAACAATGCGGACGAGCCGGAGATGACGCTGCCGGCATCGCCCGAGCTCGACGCCAAACGGCGCGAAGCGGAACAGAAGATCGAATCCCTGACGAAGGCACTGCCGGACAAGTGGCCCGTCGCAACTGACGCACTAAAGTGGACGCCGGCCGCCAATGCGAAGGTGGAGACCGCCAACGGCTCACGCCCCGAGCCGGCAGACGGCAACTCGTGGCGGTTCGTCGGCGAGAACCCCGATCGCGACGTATACACGATCTCCTTCGACGCGGAGGCCGGGGCAACGATCGATCGCTTGCGCCTTGATGTGCTGAAAGACGGCGCGGGCGGCCCAGGACGCACGCCGCATGGAAATTTCGTGCTGAGCGAGATCGCGGTGAAGTTCTCGGCGAAGCCGGATGCCGCGTCGCAGGACGTGAAGATCGTGCGTGCAGAGGCGGATTTCTCGCAGCCGAACTACAGCATCGACCACGCGTTCGACGGGAATGACGACACTGGCTGGGCAATCGCCGAGGCGAAGAAGGAGGCGCGCGACCACACGGCGACGTTCTACTTCGACAAACCCGTCGCCGTAGAGAAGGGCGGCCGGTGGACCATCAAGCTCGTGCAGAACTATGGCGAGCGTCACACTATCGGCCGCTTGCGGCTGAGCGCCGGTTCTCCCTCTCCCAAAGACGAACGCCCCATCGCCGACCGTCGCCGAGAAGCCCTTCAACGCGCCTACGAAGCGTGGGATGCAAAAGAGACGTCTCGCGCCGTCGCCTGGACCGTTGCCCGGCCGACGGCGATGACCAGCAGCACACCATACCTCACCCAACTCGAGGACGGCTCCGTCCTCGCCGCCGGCGACATCAGCAAGAGCGATACCTACGACCTCAGCTTTGATGACGCGCCCGCCGGCATCACCGCCGTGCGCGTCGAGGCGCTGCCGCACGAATCCCTTCCGCGCGGCGGTCCGGGCCTCACCTATTACGAAGGACCGGCCGGCGACTTCTGCCTCAGCGAGTTCACCGCCACTACTGGCGGCGCGGATGCGAAATTCGCAAAGGCCGCCCACAGTTACGCCAGCGGGAAGTTCACCGCCGAGGCCGCAATTGACGGCAATCCGCAGACCGGTTGGATGATCGACGGCGGCCAGGGCCGCCCACATGTCGCTGTGTTTTCCCTGGTTCAGCCCACCACTGCGAAGGGCCTGAAACTGAAGATGCTCTTCGAGCGCCACTTTGCGCCGGCGCTCGGACATTTCCGCATCTCTTTCACGGTTGATCCGCGAGCGGCAGAACCGTCTGCTGTACCGCCTGAGGTGACCAACGCATTAAATGATCTGGCGGAGCGCAGGTCTCCGGAAACGCATGAGCTCCTCTTCAGGTATTTCCTCGCGACGGCGCCCGAACTGGCTGAAGCGCGTAAGGAGATCGAACAGGCCCGCAAGTCGATCCCGCGCCCGACCACCACGCTCGTGATGAGCGAACGACCGGCCGACCACGGCCGGGTCACGCACCGATACAATCGAGGCGAGTTTCTGCAGCCGGACGAGGTGGTGCAGCCGGGCGTGCCGGCGTTTCTTCCACCGCTGCCGAAGGATCAGCCGGCCAATCGCCTGACGTTCGCCAAGTGGCTTGTGTCGAAAGAAAATCCGCTGACGGCGCGCGTCACCGCCAACCGCCGGGTTTCTTCGGGCGTGGCATCGTCCGCACCAGCGAGGACTTTGGCTTCCAGGGCGAGCCAGCGAGTCATCCGCAACTGCTGGACTGGCTTGCGGTGCAGTTTATGAACGACGGCTGGTCGGTGAAGCGCTTGCACCGGCTCATCGTCACCAGCGCGACGTATCGTCAGTCTTCGCGTACGACATCCGATCTCATCTCTCGCGACCCGCAGAACATCCTGCTCGCCCGTGGCCCGCGCGTCCGCGAAGAAGCGGAAATCGTGCGAGACAGCGCGTTGCGCGCCGCGGGACTGCTGACCGACAAACTCGGCGGCCCCAGCGTTTTCCCGCCGCAGCCGGCTTCTTTCCAGCACATTGGGATCCTAAGCTTAGAATTCCACGTGGACAAGTTGTCGCG
>JADMIO011089330.1_pt1 | contig 55501 bp, 47 predicted proteins | sample 8958161 | NCBI WGS metagenome assembly JADMIO01 (sample SAMN16585339, study PRJNA669376) | soil metagenome | isolation source: Crop rotation soil | place: USA: Cullars Rotation, Alabama | collected 2011
CGCGACTTCAAGTCACGTGAATTCCAAGCTTCGGATCCCACTGTGCTGGAAAGGAGAACTTCGCCCTGCAATGGTTACAACTCAAGCGGCTCAGCACGTTCGCCCCCGATGCCAAGATTTTCCCGAAATTCAACGAGCGGCTACGATCCGCCATGCTCACCGAGACCACACTGCTTTTGCAAGAAGTCGTGCATGAGGATCGCAGTATCTTGGACTTGATTGCTGCTGACTACACCTATCTGAATGAGACGCTGGCTCAGCACTACGGCATCATCGACACGGCGGGCAACACCTGGAGCGACAAGAAAAAATCGCCCGGCGGTCAGCCGATCCGCGGCCAGCAATTCGTGCGCGTCTCGCTCAAGGACGGCAATCGTGGCGGACTGTTGACGCAGGCCAGCATCTTGTCGGTCACGTCTAACCCGACTCGGACCTCGCCGGTCAAGCGGGGCCGTTGGCTGCTCGAACAGTTGCTCGGCGCACCTCCTCCGCCCCCGCCACCCAACGTGCCCGAGTTAAAAGAGGACGAGCAGTCGCAATCCACCGGTTCGCTCCGACAGCGGCTCGAGCAGCATCGGGCAAATCCGACCTGTGCCAGTTGTCACGCGCGGATGGACCCTTTGGGATTCGCCCTGGAGAATTACAACGCGATCGGCGCTTTTCGCGAAAAGGAACGCGAGTTTCCAATCGACGCCTCCGGTACGTTGCCCGACGGCACGCAGTTTTCAGGACCGATCGAGTTGAAAGCGATTCTGCTGCAAAAGAAAGACGCCTTCAGCCGCTGTCTGGCGGAAAAAATGCTGATCTACGCCCTGGGGCGCGGCCTGGAAAATTTCGACGACCGCACGATCGACCAGATTGTGGCAGGAGCGGCCAAGAAAGACTATAAGTTTTCGAGTCTCGTAACCGAAATCGTCCGTAGCGATCCATTTCGCCTGCGAAGAGGAAAGGAACAAGAATGAGCCGCATTTCGCGACGTACCGTGTTACGTGGTTTGGGAGTGAGCGTGGCGTTGCCCTGGCTGGAGGCGATGGGTCCGGTCGCGTCGTGGGCCACTGCCGATGAAGGCAAAAGTCGCCCCGCCCCCAACCGCATGGCCATGCTCTATGTTCCTAACGGCGCGAACATGGCCGAGTGGACTCCCAAGAATGATGGGCCTCTGAGCGAACTGCCGGCGATCCTTGAGCCCCTCTCCGGATTGAAGGACGACTTCATGGTCCTCACCGGTCTGACCGCGGACAAGGCCCGGTCGCACGGCGACGGCGGCGGCGATCACGCTCGGGCGCTCTCCGCATTCTTGACGGGCGCTCAGGCTCGCAAGACCGATGGCGCGGACATTCGCAGCGGCATTTCGGTCGACCAGGTGGCAGCGGCCCGCGTCGGCGACAAAACGGTTCTCCCCTCGCTGGAAGTCGGCTGCGAAGCGGGGAGCATGGCCGGAAATTGCGACTCAGGCTATAGCTGCGTCTATTCTTCGACCATGTCGTGGCGGTCAGCGACTCAACCGCTCCCCAAGGAAGTGAATCCGAAACTCGTCTTCGAACGCCTGTTCTCGACCGAAGGGGCCGCCCGGCGTGCCCAGCGCGACGCCCTGCGCAAGAGCGTGCTCGACTTTGTCCGCGAAGATTCAGGCGACATCACCGGCAAACTTGGCGCCAACGATCGCCGCAAGATCGACGAGTATTTCAGCTCGATCCGCGATATCGAGCTGCGGATGGAACGAGCCGCCAAGCTGCCGCCGGTGAAGACGCCCGACGTCGCTGCGCCCGACGGAATTCCTGCCAGCTACGAAGAGCATATCCGCTTGCTGTGCGACCTGATCGTGTTGGCATTCCAGGCCGATGTCACCCGCGTGGCCACGTTCGTTCTGGCCAATGAAGGGAGCAACAAACCTTATCCATTCATCGGCGTTTCAGAAGGGCACCACGAGCTTTCGCACCACGGCCGAAATCAAACCAAGCTGCAAAAGATCCGCGACATCAATCGTTTTCACACCACACAACTGGCATACTTATTGGAGAAACTCCGCGGCGTGCAAGAAGGGGACGGCACATTGCTCGACCATTCGATGGTCGCCTATGGCAGCGGCAACTCAGATGGCGATCGTCACAACCACGACGATCTGCCGATCTTGCTGGCCGGTCGTGGCTGCGGCACGATCACCCCGGGCCGTCACGTGCGATTCTCGAACGAGACGCCGCTCAACAACCTCTGGCTCTCGATGCTCGATCGCATGGAGGTCAAGGTCGATCAGCTCGGCGACAGCACGGGGACGTTGAAGGGGTTAACGTAGGTTTACGAATGCGCATGCTCGTGATGTGGCGCCTTGAACGTGAATACCGGGCACTTTGAGTAGCGCACGACCTTCTCGGCCACGCTACCCATCAGCAGCCGCTTGATGCCCGTGCGACCATGGGTAGCCATCACGATCAAGTCGGCGTTCTCCTCGTCGGCGATGCGAACGATCTCTTCAGCCGGATCGCCGATCACCATGCGGTGTTCATAAGGCACGCGCGAATCGGTCGGAACGACGTTGTTCAGCATCGTGTTCAGCGCGTCGTTGTCCGGCTCTGGAATGCCGTAGTACATTTCCCCCGTCCCATACGCAGTCGGAGGCTCCTCGACATGCACGATCAACAGCGTGGCCCCGCTTTCCTGGGCCAGGGTTGTGGCGTGCGTCAGAGCGGCATCGCTCAACGTCGAGAAATCGGTCGGAAATAGAATCTTGCGGGCATGCATTGCAGCACCTCCTTTTTCGGCACCGCAACTGCTCATCAGCCGCGTCACTCGCGACGCGCTTCTTCGGAATATGTGCGGCGCATCTGGACGATCAAAATAAATTGTTTCGCACACTCTAATAAACGCTAGCGCCAAACCTGATCGGGACAAGTGCCCATAACCAATTGTCCTAAAACCAACTGCCGACAAGGTTTCCGCTTTGGCCCTTGACGCCGGATTCATCCAGACAGCCTGCAACCGCGAGAGATGTAGTTCCGTTGATCGTTTCTTGGTCGCTCGATATTTGGTCTACTTATCTGTGAAATCGTGTCATCCGCGGTTCATTCCTTTAGTCCGCCAATTCATCATAAGTATTTGAAACTTCGCTTTGACCGGGAAACAAACCATGCACAAGACACCCTGGATAATTGGCTTTCTGCTTGGATCCATCGCAGCGGTCGGATCGGGTGCCGAACGAAGCGCCGCCACGTCGCTGTTGTCCAACGGCAATTTCCAACGCGATGCTGGCAAGAACTGGCCCGCCGATTGGCCGCATCCGGACGGAACTTCTTGGGAGAAAGACGGTGATCAGCGCTTCCTGCGACTTCACTCGACCAACCCGGGCCAGATGATCCTGATCTATCGCCAGTTAGTCCTCCCCAAGACCTTGCCGCCGGCACTCGAAGTCCGATTGCGCCTGCGCTACGCCGACATTCAACCGGGCGAAAGATCGTGGTACGACGGCCGGGTCATGTTCCACTTCAAGAATCAGGCCGGCCAGATTCTGAAACCCGACCCCGCCCCAACAGCCTTCAAAGGAACTAGCAAGGATTGGGTCGAAAAGAAATTGATCCTCAAAGTTCCCGACGGCGCCCACTTGCTCGAAATCATGCCCTGCTTGTTCCAGCCCAAGAACGGCACATTCGATCTGGCCGAGTGCTTTGTCTTTGCCGCGACGTCCGATGAGCTGCCGCCCCCTCCACCGCAGATTGCCTCCGAGACCTTCGTGCCGGCCAATCCCGCATCGCTGCCGCCAGCCTTGCGCGTCGTGGGCAACAAGCTACAAACGTCGGATGGCAAGACGATCTGGTTGCAAGGGCTTTGCGTCGACAGTTTGCAATGGTCGGCCGTTGGCGAGCGGACGCAACAATCGATTCCCGTCGCCATCGACGAGTGGAAGGCCAACGTCATCCGCTTGCCGGTCAAGGAGGATTTCTGGTTCGGCTGGAACAAGGGTCAGAAAGACAACGGTATGGGCTATCGCAAGGTTGTCGACCAGGCAGTCAATGCCGCGGCCGCCCGCGGGGCCTACCTGGTGTTGGACCTGCATCGCTTCGGGGCGCCGACCGAAGACCATGTCGCCTTCTGGAAAGATGCCGCCCGGCGTTACAAAAAGCATCCGGCTGTGCTGTTCGAGTTGTTCAACGAGGCCCACAGCATCTCATGGCAGACCTGGCGCGACGGCGGCCCGCTCAAGGATCCGAATCAGAAAACGAGCGACGTGAACGCCCAGGAAAATAAGGAGGAAGTCAATGCCGCCCGGACTCCCGGCATGCAGGCCCTCGTCGACGCGATCCGCTCGACCGGCGCTCGCAACCTGCTGATCGCCGGCGGCTTGGACTGGGGCTACGATCTCTCGGGCGTCGCTGGCGATTTCGCCTTGAAAGACCGTTCCGACGGCCAGGGCATCGTTTACTCCAGCCACATTTATCCTTGGAAGAAAGACTGGCAGAGCAAAGTCCTGGCAGCCGCGGAAAAATATCCGATCTTTGTCGGCGAAGTGGGCTGCCCGCCCGATTGGAAAGGCTTTGAATTCATCCCGCCTTCCGCCCGCCAGGACCTTCCCTCCTGGCCTCCCGATATGCTCGGCCTCATTCAAAAGCACAAGCTCAACTGGACCGGCTTCAGCTTTCATCCCAAGTGCGGCCCGATGGTGATCCTCGACTGGCAATATACGCCCACGCCCTACTGGGGCGTTTACGTGAAAGAGGCATTGAGCGGCAAGGCGTTTGAATTGAAGAGCATGCGATGATCGTCGTTGCATGCGTGCCTATGACGAATTGAATATCTGGCAGTCGGCGACGAATATCCTGGCATGAACTACAACCGCGCACCCGCCCCGATTGAAACGGCGATTGAGCCGACGAGCCGGCCGCCACTGGGACTGCCCAGTGGGAGCGTGCGGGCGTATCTGACGCTGCTGGTCCTGGCGGTGATTGTGGTCGAGGTGGTGCGAGGGCGACAGTTGGACCTGGTCTGGTCCGAGACGCTGATGATCGTCCTGGCCCATTATTTCACCTCGCGGCGGTTGATCGACTTGCCGGCCGACGTGATGCAGCGACTGCAAGCCGAAGGGTACGTCGATCGCGAGACGAATCCGCTCTATATGCCCCGGCATAGCATTCGCACGATCATCGTGCTGACGTTCGTCGGCCTGGCCTGGTACTTGTATCACGCGGGCCGGATCATGGAGGCCGAGGCTCATTCGATCCTGGTCACGGTCTTTGCCTACATGGTCGGCGTGATCGCCCGTTCATTTTGGAAATGGTGGTCCCGTTTCCGTCCGGCAAAGCGCAGCATGTGGTGGGAAGATTCCAAGGCCGCCGTGGTGATGATCGCGCTCGCCATCACCGCGGCCGCCTACCTGATCGATCGCCCTGACTTGCTCCCCAAGCAAGTCAGCAGCCTCACGCTGGGGCTGGTATTGTTCTACTTCGGCTCGCGGTGAGCGTTTTGCGGTGGATGGTCAACCATGCGATATCTTAACCCGACGCGTAAGCGAGGACGGTTGGATGAAATGTCCTCGCTCACGCATCGGGTTAGGATGGGACGGTCAGCAACGGTATAGTTCGCAGCTCATTTCTTGCCGAGGCAATAAATATACTTGTCATTCCGCAGCAGAAGCTGACCCTTGCTGACGACGATCGAGGCGTTGGTGCGACTGTCGTCGTCCTCGAACTCGTTGTGCGAAAGAAGCTGGAACTCGGGTTTGGCGGCCAGGACGAAGGTGCCGTCGTGCTGCGAGACGGCGTAGATCTTGCCGTCGGCAATCGTGACCGAAGAGTACGTGATGCCGGGACGGGGCTCAAGGCGCGCTTCGTACATGATCTTGCCGGTAGCGGCGTCGAGACAGTAGGCGGTTCCCCCTCGTTCATGCACCCAGTAGAGATAGCCGTCGTGATAGGCGGGAGAAGAGACGTTCGATCCTTTGCCGACTTCCCACAGCACGGGCACCTCGCCGCGCCCTCCGGCCTTGACGGCAATGGCGGTGTTCTTCCGCCCCCCGATGGCATAGACGACGCCGTTATGAGCGACGACGCTGGGGCAGACGTAACCCTTGTCGGGAATTCCCTTGCAGTGCCACAGTTCCTCGCCCGAGTCAGGATTGTAGCCGGCAATCACGTCGGGACGGCTCACGATCAGTTCCTGCTTTCCGCCCGCCACATCGACGAGAATCGGCGTATTGCGACTCCCTTTGATCCCTCCCACGCGCCACACTTCTTTGCCCGTCATCTTGTCGAGAGCCCGCAGCGAACTGCTTTCGACCGACGCGTTGACAATCAGCAGATTCTTATAGAGCAGTGGCGAGTTGCCGGAGCCCCAGCCGGTTGTTTCCGTGCCGACGTCGGCATGCCACTTTTCGTTGCCCGCCAGATCAAGGCAATAAACTCCCGAAGCGCCGAAGAAGATATATAAAAACTGACCATCGGTCGCCGACGTGCTGGATGCGTATCCGTGCCAGGTGTTATTGCCGCCGGAGTATACCGACTCGCGATTCAAAGGCTGAAACTCCTTGTGCCAGACGATCGAGCCGCTGGTGCGGTCCAGGCACAGCACGTGCCGCATTAACTTGCTGACGTCGCCCGGGTCGCTCGCATCCAAGGCATAACCGCTGTAGCAGGTGAGATAGATGCGATCGCCCAGCGTAATCGGGCTCGACGTGCCGGGCCCCGGCAATTCGGTCCGCCAGGCCACATTCTCTTTGGCCGACCAACGCACCGGCAGCCCCGTCTCTTCGCTCGTCGCCAGGCCATCGGGACCGCGAAACCGCGTCCAATCCGCACCCAAGGCAAACATGGGAATCAAAAGCACTAGCAAAAGGGCAGGAAAGGAGCGGAATTTCATAGGGTAAGTACCTTGAACGGCGTGACTATTTGGGACGAATTTCAAACGGGAGGGCGGCTTGGGCGGGAACGACTTCAAAAGGCAGGATGCTGTGCTATTGTGCCCAGGATGGGGACTGGCATGCAAGAGGGCGTAAGTTCGATGCGCGGGACTATCCGATTATTTTGCGGCCAGAATGAGAGCCGTAGCTGCGGTCGCCAGACCGGGGGAAAACTGCGGGAACGCGGTCGGAGTGGATGCCGCATTCCCAAGCTCTGGCGAGCTTAGCTACTGCGTGAGAAATTCAGACTGAAGCTAACCTACGAGCTACCGTGGGGTCCATTGATCGGGGCCGCGATGCAGATCATGGGCAAAGGGCTCGCCGATGAGTTCTTGCCATTTGGCGCGTTGCACGGGCGTAAGAATCTCCAGGAACCGTTTTATCGTGCGGTCCATCGTCTCGCGCATGTCATTGCCGAGCCCGCCGCCCTTGCGAGGAGGCGGCCCTCCGCCTGGACCGCTGCGATGGCCGTGGTCGGTGCGTGATTCGCCCAGCCTGGGACGCGGCGGCGGACCATCGTTCCCCACTTCATCGAAGCGAGAAAAACCTTTCAACTTGGGCGGTGGGGGAGGCGGAGGCTCGTCCGGTTTGCCCCCCGGTTCGCGCGATTTGCCGCTCTTGGGCGCGGGCGGAGGCCCATCAAAACCGTCATCGCCGGGAGGCCCTCGACCAGGCCCGCCGAACGGAGGTGGCCCGCCGAACGGAGGCGGGCCGCCAAATTCATGGCCTGGCGGAGGGCCATCATCGTGATGAGGACCGCCATGGTCGCGTCGATGAGGTGCTTCTTCCTCGATGATTTGATTGATCAACTTGCGTTGCTCCGCCGTCAGTTCCAAGGCCGCGACAATCTCGGCATTCTTGAACGCGAACGGCCCTTGCTGCTGCCAGAGAATCTGTTTCAGTCGTGGCAACGGTTGCCGACCAATGACTGCCGCGATCTTTTCGTCGTATGACCGCAGGATGCTCGCCAGTTGCTGCTGCCGCATTTCCTGGCTCAACTCGCGATCTTGAGTGCGAGCCTGCTTGCGGTCGGCCATGAGTTGTGCCAGTAGCTGCTGGACCTGGCGCTGCTGGTCGGCGGAAATCCCTAAATCTTCTTGCACGCGGCTATCGGAGAGCAACATGAGCGGGGCGAATTTTTCAACCACCGCCAGCTCGTCCAAGATCCGCGACACGCGTTCTGACGTGGCCGCCAACTCGGCCCGCACAGCCGGATCATCCTGCCGCTGCTTGAGAAAATTGTGGTAATACTCCAGCGACGTTTCCAGGAACCTACGCCGCAGCGGCTGCATCATGGGAATGTCTGCCAGCTCATCTTCGGCCAGCTTCGTAAAACTGTCCACCGCCTTGCGGGCTTGCCGAAAGCTCACGTCCGCAGCCGCTCGCTGGGCGATTTCCCGCTCGTAGGCGGTCTTTGTCTCCTCGTGCTTGCGGGCGATTACGATCGTACTGGCCAGCAGACCCACGACCGCCAGACAAAGAAAAACAGCACTGGCCTGTACGATCGACCGATGCCGGCGGCACCACTTCGTGGCACGCTCCACGACCGTGGGCCGGCGGGCCAGGATCGGTTTGTCGTCCAGCCAGCGCTGCAAGTCGTCGGCAAAATGCTGCGCGGTGGCGTAACGGTCGCTGGCGGTCTTGGCGGTCGCCTTGAGGACGATCGTTTCTAGCTCGACCGGGATGTTCTTGTCGAACGAACGCAGCGGACGCGGCTCTTCTTCCAAAATGCACCGCATCAACTCGAAACGATCGTTCTCGCCAAACACGGGCTCGAGCGCTAACAGTTCGTACAGCGTGACGCCAACGGAATAAATGTCGGTGCGATGGTCCAAGACCACGCGGTCGCCAGCCGCTTGTTCGGGGCTCATGTATCGCAAGGTCCCTACCACATCGCCGGTCCGCGTCAGCGTAACATCGGCATGAACCTGTGCCAGACCGAAGTCGGTGACCCACAGGTTGCCCCGTGCGTCGACCAGCAGATTGGCGGGCTTGATGTCGCGGTGGATGACGCCGAACTGGTGCGCGTGTTCGAGCGCCAAGGCCGCCTGAAGGATCAATTGTGCCGCTCGGCGAAAATAGTCGTAGTGGGTCTTGTCCTTGGCCATCAGACTGGTCGACGTCGGCGTCAGAAAAAAGTCGGTGGACCTGGACTGCGGCGGACCTGGTTTCTTTCCCACCAGACGCCCCCAGGTTTCCGCGGTCGGATCATCCGGCGTTCGCTGCTTATTCGCAAGTTCGCGCAAGTGGCTGATCAACAGCGACAAGGGCTCGCCGTCGATCAACTGCATGGCGTAGTATCCCTCGGGTGACTACCTCATAAGCGGCACCAGAGTCATGTCGCTCTTAACCACCAGTCAGAGGGGCGAGATGAGTTTGGGCGCGATGGAAACCCTAGGATTGCAATCCCAGGGCTTCTCGAAAAACCGCAAAAAATTGTGGCGGTTTCGGGCCCCTCTCGGTGACTTGCAAATAGACGCCGTAGCAAGATGCCGGCAGGTGTGAGCGGGGCAGGTTATCATTTTCATCCGGCTATTCTTACTTCTGGAATTGCGGCGAGCCTCCCATTCGACGGACACGGTCGGTCTTCGTGTCCGCTGGGCCAGGCCATGACCGCTTGCAGCACAAAGGAGGCTGTTATGTCTTTCAAGGAACGTCGGGGTTCTCGTTCGAAATTGCGGAAAACATTGCGGGGCGTCGAAGCACTCGAATCGCGCGACATGCTGGCGGCCCATCCGTTCTTCGGGGCCTTCGCCCAGGCGGCGCATTTCGCACCGCAATTCAACCAATTCGCCGACCCAGCCGCTTTCGGAGCACAAGTCGCTGCCCAACACCATTTCTTCGACGGGGACCACCGGGACGAACACGCTTGGTACGACGGGCCAACAAGGATGCGTCGGCATGAGCGGCCAGGGCCTGGGCACTCAAACGGGAACTACGACGACCAATGCCGCACTGTTGGACCTGACCGGATTGAATGCTTTGCAACAGCAGCAGCTTCAACAACAACTGCTTCAACAACAATTGATGCAGCAATCCACCGTAACGACCAGTGCCGCGTCTCCGCCCCCGCCTCGTCTGACTGCCGCCGAACGCCGCGCCGCCGCCCAAGCCAAGGCCAACGAGAAGAAAATCAAAGCCGCCGAAGCGGCACAGAAATGGAAGGTGAAATCCAGCAGTCTCACCGCAAGAGTTTCCAACTGACGATACAGCCCGATTTCAAGGATCGTGGAGTTGGCAACCACGCGGCTATTCGTCTTTTTCCGTTTGGCGGTGGACCCAAAGTATTAGAAACCAAAGAACAATGCCGAGAGATCCACCGCCGATCGCCCAGCCAGCCACAATCGTCATCGAAAGGAATGAATCCAACAGCAACAAAACACCGAGTACGGTAACTATGGCTCCTCCGGACGCAAACAAGGCGATCTGATTTAATCGACGCAGATCCAGCCAAATGTCCGTGCCCCACGGAACTGATACACGAAAGTTGATACGGCCATTCTTAAGAAAAAAATACAATTCCAGTTGAAAGCTCATGACGACGATGTACCAAACAAACACCTTCGGTGAGATTTGCCAACAACCGAGAGCACCCGCTATGACCGTGGTCACGATGAATATCGACTTGAGTGAGTACTGATATCGCATCGATAAATCCAAGTCTCACAACTCACGTTCCATGCCGCAACACTCGTCCCGGTTTTGCACCGGTGTGTTGGCCACGAATCAGCACAAGCTGGCCATTGACCAGCACATACTCGATTCCTTCGCTGTACTGAAAGGGCTCGCTATACGTCGCACGGTCGATTACTTTGTCAGCATCGAAGATCGTGATGTCGGCGTACATTCCAGGCCTTAATAGTCCGCGATCCTGGATGCCGAGCTTGGCGGCATTGAGCGAGGTCATCTTGCGCACGGCGTCTTCCAGCCGCAGCAATTGCTTCACCCGCACGTACTCGCCCAGCACGCGCGGGAACGTGCCAAAGCTGCGCGGATGGGGGTTGCCGCGTCGCAAGGGCCCTTCGATCGCCAAGGCCGAACCGTCCGAACCGATCGAGCACCAGGGCTGCGTCAGGGCCACGTTCATGTCCTCTTCGGTATGATGGGCAAAGACGATGCTGATCGAGCCCCGTTCGTCGATGAGCAGGTCGAACAGTGCGTCGAGCAGATCGGGTTTCGGTTTTCCTTCGGTCCGCAGTGCCATCACGCGGTCCATCGTCAGACCCTTGTAGCGGTTGTCGGCAGCGACCAACATCCGGCTCCAATCGCCGCCGACTGCCGTGTAATGGTTGTACCAGCCGTCGATCCCCTGCTGGATATCGCGTTTCATCCGAACTCGCTGCTCGGAGTCCTTGAGCCGCTCGATCATCTTCGCGTTGCCTCCTTCGTGGGCCCAAGGCGGGATGATGCTCCAGAGATTGTTGTTGCCGCGGGTGTAAGGATAGACGTTGGCCTGCACATTGACGCCGCGAATGCGTGCCGCTTCGATCAAGGCCACGACTTCGCGCATCCGGCCCCAGTATTGTTGATCGGCAATCTTCAGATGGATGATGTCGACGGGCACACCGGCCCGCTCGCCGACCGAGATCGCCTCTTTGACCGAATCGAACACGCCCGTCCCTTCGTTGCGAATGTGCGAAGAAAAAATGCCGCCATGCCGAGCGACCACGCGGCACAATTCCGCCAGGTCATCGGCCGTCGTCAACGAGCCCGGCGGCATGGCAAGCAAACTCGAAAGGCCCATTGCGCCGTCCTTCATGGCCTCGTCCAGCAGGGTTTTCATGAGCTCCACTTGCTGGGGTGTCGGCCGGTCGAACGACTTTCCCATCGCCGATTCCCAGATGTTGTTCACTCCCACATAGGAAGCCACGTTGACTGACGTGCGACTCTTTTCGACGGCCGCGAAATAGGCGCCCAGCGTGGGCCAGCGGGTCACTTTCTCGGAAGATGCAGACACATCTGTTTGTCTGCCGAATTGATTCGGCCCAGGCGATTCTCCTTCGCCGAGAAGTTCCGTCGTCACTCCCTGACGAATCTTGCTCTGCGCGTTGCCATCTTCCAGCAACAGCAGGTCAGAGTGCGAGTGCATGTCGATGAAGCCGGGCGCGACAATCAAACCCTTCGCGTCGATCTGTTCTCGGGCCTCGCCCTGGGGCACGCGGCCGACGGCGATGATCATGCCGTCCCGCACGGCCAGATCGCCGTAGTACCAAGAATTGCCCGAGCCGTCGACAATCCGGCCATTGCGAATGATGAGATCGTAAGTCGGCTCGGCGGCGGATGCCGCAGAAAAAGGCAAGGCGCCAACGAGCATCGCCGAAAGCCATGCGATCAATGGAATACGCCTTCGAACGGTAGTCGTCATCGAATCCTCGCGGCAGCGTCGTGGGGCAGGTTGCCAACCTGCCGTAAAGGCATGACCAATGAACAACGGCAGGTTGGCAACCTGCCCCACTTGGAAAGTTACTTCGCCGTCAGGAATCCTTGCTCCTTGAGCCAAAAGGCACAATCGCTCGTCCAGGGGTGCAACTTTGCGGGATCGTACTCCTTGTTTCCGAGTCCAATGCCGTGCCGACCTTTCTGATATAGATGCAAATCGTACGGCACGCCCGCTACCCGCAAGGCATCCGCAATCACGTGGGCATTCTCCGGCACGACCGAAGTATCTTCGACCGTCTGCCAAATGAAACAAGGGGGCGAATCCTTGGTGACGTTCAATGCCGGCGAGAACTGCCGAACCTGTTCGGGCGTGAAGTCCTTGCCCAAGAAACGGGTCTGCCGATCCGATTTGTCCTTGCGATCGAACAGGATAAAGGCATAGCACAGCACGACGATGTCGGGCCGCGAACTGGCATGATCCACCGGATCACTTGCATCAGACTTTCCGGCGTCGAACCGCGTCATCAATGTCGCAGACAGATGCCCACCGGCGGAAGATCCCATGATGCCGATCCGCTGTGGGTTGAGCTTCCAATCGGCAGCATTGGTCCGCACCACGCGCACCGCCCGCGCCGCATCGAGCAAAATCGTCGGCAAGTAATAGCCATTCTTGCAAAGCCGATACTTCAAGACGAAGGCCGTGATGCCCAGATCGTTCAACCAATGGGCGTAGGCCGGCCCCTCGTGCGGCGCCAACACATTGTAGCCGCCGCCGGGGCACACGATCATGACCGCGCCGGTTGCCTTCTCGGCCGGCGCCCAATAGGGTGTCAATGTTGGAATGTCAGTCTCGGCTTTTCCCAGAGCCTCCGGCGCGCCGTTCGGCCAGAGCGGAAACTCGGCCGTTGGTCGTTCAGCCGCGGAGGCAACAAAGCTGGATAGGGTCAGCGCCGCGCACGCGATTAAGCCGGTAAGAAATCGCCTTACCGAAGCGGGTCGATAGAAACTCAATGGCAGATGAGACATGGTGGCCTCGTTGTGTTTGTGAACCAGGTGGGATGGGCGAGTCACGGTCCATTGTTGGTCGAAACGCGGCCATGTCAAATTGGGGCTAGAAAAGGCCGGCAAGATTGTAAAATTGTCACATGGAGCCGAACTGCAAATCCTTCTGTTGCAGCGGCGGGCGTCGTCAATTCGGGCCGACGAGCACGAACGACGCCCAGAAAAAGGGATGTTGCCACTTGTCTTGCTTGCGGACCCAGGTCTTGGCCTTCCAAAGTGCGCGGCCATAATCAGGGGACTGTTGGTTCTTGCGAGCGTCGGCAAGCTGCGAACAACAGACGCTTATCAAGCTCGCCCCGGCCTCGTCATCTACCACCCAATCGCTGGCAATCACGCGGCGAGCACCGGCCACGAGAAAACCTCGCGACAAGGCCCAAATCCCCTCGCCGCGTTGTTCCGGCCCGTGATTGGTCATGCAAGCGCTCAGAATAGCCAGTTCACAGCCGCGCAAGTTGAGTCCATAGATCTCTGCCATGGTCAACATGCCGTCATCCAGCGGATTGCCTGGCTGGGGGCCGGGCGCCATAGCCAGCATGCCGAAGAAATTGCCATAGGCATCGTCGCTCGTGCCGTGACAAGCCAGATGCACGATCTCGCGTCCACTGATGTGGGCACGAACCTGGGCCTCGGTCGCGTTGGCGCCGAGAAGCAGGATCGAGTCAGCCCCGGATTTCTTGAAAACTTCCGCCACCCAGCGCGATTCCAATCCGGAGTGCGGCAAAGGCGCCAGACGTTGACGTAGCGTCGCCGATCGTGAACCCCGAGCCGCTTGTGCCAAGAGATTGTTCTGCGCCGCAGGCTGCGGGCGACCGTATTGGGGATCTCCCAGCGTGAGCACCGGCTGCTGGGTCGAAGGCGCAGCGGGACGGGCAACCAGGCTCATTAGTACCGCGGCCGACGGACCATACTGAATGGGCGGTGCGACATCCAACAAGTAAGTGACGGTCGGCGTTGTGCTGACAACCAAGGCCTCCATCGGCAGTAGCGCCAAAGCGCCATCAGGAACAATCACCAGGCGTTCCAGCCCTCCGTCGCAAATCTCTTCGCGCAGTTCTTGAGGGACCAGAACCTGCCACAAGGCGTGCAATTTCGGCAGCAAGTCGTCGATCGAGCCGCGCCGCGATAAATTCGCCAGGACTGCCCCCTCCGTTTCACCCAACAACATTTTATCCACGCGATCGCGCGTCAAAGGTCCGGCAGCCAGTCCGAATCGTCGGGCTTCGTCGTCCGCAAGTTTGAGTTCCAGCAAGCGGGCGTCAGTCGCCCGGATTGCCAGGACAAAACTTTGCGTGCTTCCTAAATGATAACTGAGCAAGATTGTTTTTTCAGGCACAAGTTGCTGCTGGACTTCAGCCAAACTGGGAGCCTTCGCCTGGATGGAGACAGCCTGCCGATAGACGGGGCTTGAACTCCGCAAATCTCGCTGGAATTTATACAGCTCAGCTCGGGCGTCGCGCAAAGCCTCATGGAGAGCGCGTCGTTGCTGGGTCGCCGCTGGATCTTCTTTTTTCGACGGGGCCAGCGAGTCGTTCAACTCGTTTTCCAGTTTGGAAACCTGGTTGGTCAGTTCGGCTTCACGCTGCCTGATGTGTGCTTTCTCTTCGGCCGTGCGCCCCTGCAACAGATCGTTGCCAGCGAGATTCATCGATTCCAAGAAGGTCCTGGCGCGGGCCTTTTCCAACGCTTCGAACGCCCCGGCCACATTCCCCAATTCGACTTGCCAGCGAAGCATCATTTCGTAAGTCGCGGTGAATTCCGACGACGCGGCGGCCCGCTCTATTTCGGCGCCGCCGAAAAAGGCCCGCGACGCGTCCGCCAGCTCGATCGCCTCTTGCAGTCGTTTCACGGCAGCGGCCTTGTCTCCACGTTTCCAACTCAGACGCGCCTGGGTCCGCATCACCGAGTGGCGGTGACTTTCTCCGATGCCTTCCGTTTCGAGGTCGGTTAAGGCGAGCTTGAGTTGAGCTTCAGCCTCGTTGTCCTTGTCCTGCTCCAATAACGCACCAGCCAGCAGCGTGCGGGTCTGTGCCGTTTGCCAATGGTGGGCGCCCGCGGATTGTTCCGCGACGTCCAAAGCTTTGCGTAGCATCGACTCGGCTTCCGCCGGCTTGCCGGTGTCGATATAAAGCCAGCCGAGATTATAATATTTGACGCCTAGCATAGGATGCGAGGCGCCAAGCGTCGACGAAAGAATGTCGATCGCCCGTTGGAGCATCTGAACTCCTTTTTGTCGCTGATCGAGATCGATGTAGCAATTGGAAAGGTCGCCGCAAATATTGCCGACCTCATAGTGCCCCGGGCCTAGATTACGCTCGGCAGCAGACATGGCGGCTTCGAGCAAGGGCCGGGCCTCGGCGGCACGATTTTGGTCCACATAAACCGATCCGAGGTTATGGACCAGCATGATTAATCGAGGGTTGTCCATGCTCGCACCCAGGGACTGCGCCAAGTTCATTCCATAACGGGCCATCGATTCGGCATCCTCGTATCGGCCTTGCCGCATGTAGCAACTCACCAGGTTGAGAATAGGGAGCAGCCGGTCGGGATCCTGACTTCCCCGGCGATGCTGACCATCGATCACTTCGCGTAAGAGTGCGACGGCACGTGGCAATTCACCCTGCTGTGCATACAACAGCGCCAGATTGCCCTTCACATTCAAGGTGTTTTCATGGTCAGGGCCTAACACCTTCAACGCCATCGGCACGGCTTCTTCCAGCGTGCTTCGCGCCTCTTTGAGCATGTGCTGCGGCAGATACAGGGCGCTGAGGGAAGTCAGTCCCTCCACTGTAAACAGGTGAGGGCCGTGATTTCGCCGGCAGAGATCGACATATGACTCCAACAATGGCTGCGCCTCCTTGAATCGCCCCTGCCCCACCAAGGCGTTGCCCAGAAAAAGGCGCCAGCCAAATTTTTCCGGGAAGAATTGCTCGTCGATCGCCTTGATCTGACGAGCATACTTCTCGGCGTCTCGATAGCGGCCATCACGGTCCGCAGTCAGCCAGCTATCCAGCAGCGCGTTGTACGATGCAGCGTCGGGCTGGGCCTGCACGGTACTCGGTAGAACCGTACAAAGCAGTAGCCCCGCCAGTAAGCAACAGTAAGCAGTATGATGCCGCATGGTGTCCCCTCCCGAATGCTCACCCATGAGTATTGACAGGAGATGTATTTTAACACCCCGCCCTTCAACCCGCAGCAGTCCACCCTACTTTTGCTCTCCGCCGACCGGTACGTTACGATATCAGGCTCAGGCCGTTAAGTTCACCCTCCCATCGTTGCAATCCCATGAAGATCACACGTCTTTTTGTCTGCCTGCTGCTACTATTCCTCGCACCATCGCAATCCACCTTCGCCGCCGACACCGCGACTGCCGGCGCGGGATGGAAAGTCGGCCTGAGCCAGGTCAGGGTCACGCCGGCCCATCCGGTGGTGATGTCGGGTTACGGCGGACGGACGAAGCCGTTTGAGGGCGTGGCCGGCGATCTGTACGTCAAGGCGCTGGTCATCGAGGATGCCGAAGGACATCGGGCCGCCATCGTCACCAGCGACTTGCTCGGTTTTTCCGCCGCGGTTGCCGAACCGATTTGTGAGGAGATCAATACGAAGACGGGTTTGAAACGAGATCAGATCCTGCTCACTTCGTCCCATACGCACGCGGGGCCGATGTTGAGTCTCAACCCTGCCGATCAAACTGGAGTGGCCGAGGGAGAAGCCTTGCGATCGGTGGCATATACGAAACTGCTGCAGCAGAAAGTTGTTGAAGTTGTGACCGAAGCCGCGGCAAAACTAGAGCCTGCCCACTTTTCGTTCGGCAGCGGCGTCATCAACTTCGCCATGAACCGCCGCGAGTTCACCCCCACTGGAATCATTCTCGGAGTCAATCCCCGCGGACTCGCCGATCGTAGCGTCCCCGTCCTGCGGATCGACACGCCCGATGGAAACCCGCGGGCGGTGTTGTTCGGCGCGGCGGTGCATAACACGACCCTGGGAGGCGACAATTATCAGATCTGCGGCGACTACGCGGGTTTTACTCAGGCATACATCGACGAGCAACTTCCCGGCGTGCAAGCGATGTTCGTCCTGGGCTGTGCTGGCGATGCCAATCCTTACCCGCGCGGGACGATGGAGATCACTCGACAACATGGCGAAGCGCTGGGCAAGGAAGTCTGCCGCGTGCTGGAGACGAAACTCCGTCCGATCAGCGGCCCAATGAAGGTCGCCTTCGATCAGGTGGCCTTGCCGTTGCAAACCAATTTCACCCGCGAACAACTTGAATCGCTGACAGCGAACAAACGAAGTGCGCAGGCGTTTTGCGCGACCAAGATGCTTGCCGCCCTCGACCGTGGCGAGAAACTGCTCACGCACTACGACGCCCCGGTCACCGTCTGGCAATTTGGCGACGACCTGACGATGGTCGCCCTGTCCGGCGAAGTCGTAGTTGATTACGTCACGCTGCTGGAAAAGGCGCTGGGCCCGAACAAGCTGTGGTTGGCCGCCTATGCCAACGACGTATTCGGCTATTTGCCTTCTGCCCGCGTGCTGGCCGAAGGGGGTTACGAAACGCGCGGCTTGTACAGCGGCGGCGCCGGCTTCTTCGCGCCGCAGGCCGAGGAGACGTTGGTAAAGAAGGTACGCAAGCTTGCCGGCAAGGCGGGGCGGAAGTTGCCCGAATGACCGCTCAAGATTATTCTCCATCCTTTTCGCTCTCCGAGTCATCATGAGCCTTCGTTTCGCACGCTTCTCACAGACGTTCTTGATACCACTCTTGTTGCTGACGGTGGACGTTTCATGTCCCTTCGCCTGGGCCCAGGCACCGGAAGTGCAATTTTTATTTCCGTCCGGCGGGCGGGCAGGCACGACCGTCGAAGTCGAACTCGTCGGCAAGCAAACAGCCGACGTCACCGAGTTGTACTTCTCGCGGCCGGGATTGAAAGCTACTTCGACGGGCAATGGAAAGATGACGATCTCGATTCCCGCCGATGCAAAGCCAGGCGATTGCGACGTTTGGGCCGTTTCGCCCAAGGGACTCAGTGTGCCGTGCCGTTTTGTGATTAGCAGCTTTCCGGAGCGTGTGGAACAAGAACCCAACGAATCGCCCAGCAAAGCTCAAACGATCGAACTGCCGGCCGTGACCCACGGACGCATCACACCCGGGCCTGATGCCGATTGGTACAAGATCCGACTGGCGACCGGCGACGCCCTGACGATGGAGTGTCGATCGACGTCGTTGGGCGGCAAGGTCTGGCCCACGCTCACCGTGCTCGATCCGTCGGGACGCGAAATCGCGCACGATGCGCTCACTCGGCTGGAACCGCGCGTGCATGTGCAAATCAAAGAAGCGGGCGATTATCTGGTGCGTGTCGAAGACCGGGCCTATCGCCAGACGGCCGCGCCATTCTATCGGCTCACAATGACCACTGGCCCGTGGCTGGTTACTGCATTTCCGTCGGCCCTGGAGCGTCGCAAGAAGCAGCCCGTGATACTCTATGGTTATCGATTGCCTGGCGGACAACCGGTCGAGTCGTCGCACGATGGGCTCGAACTATTGGTCGTCGACGTCGAAGCGCCCGCGCTGATTCAGTCTGCCGGCGGCGGTTGGACCATGACCCATGCCTTGCTATTGGAGTCGTTTGAGTATCGCCATCCGGGCGTCGAGGGAAGAGTGCGGTTCGAACTGCTGGATCGTACTCCTCAAATGTCTAATTTGCTCACGACAGACGACAAACCGCAGCAACCTCTGCGCGTCGAGCTACCAATCGACATCGTGGCAAGGTTCGACACGCCCCGGCATGTTGTCGATTGGTTCCAATTCAACGCCAAAGTCAACCAGGTCTATTGGCTCGAAGGTGTCGCCGAGCGATTGGGCCGGCCCTGCGATCTGGAAATCCTGCTCTACGACAAATCGAATAAGTTGCTGGAAACATTTGGCGACATTGTGGTTCCGAAAGGTGACCCTACGACCGTGCCGATAGAGACCCGCGATCCGGCCGGAGTATGGAAAGCGCCGGCAGACGGCGAGTATCGCCTCGCGGTGCGAGACTTGTTGAACAACGCGTCGCTCCCGGCCGAACGCGCGTATCGTTTGTCGATCGGCCCGCGATTGGAAGACGTGCGCCTGGTGGCCATGCTCGACGAGGGGCCGAGTCCGCATGGTTTTGCCGTAAGTGCAGGCAAGAGCGTCACCGTGACGCTGACCGCCATTCGTCGCGGCGGACACGAAGGCAAGATCGAAGTCCGTGCCGAATCGCTGCCTGCCGGATTGAAGATCACGCCCATGACCATCGCCGCTAAGGAAACGTCAGGCAAGCTCGTCATTGAAGCCGAGAAGGACGCCGCGCCGTGGGTTGGTCCGCTACGACTTGTTGCAACTAGCGAGATAAATCGTAAACAGCGGACAATACCCGTGCAAATGGCGGTGCCATTGGCTGGCGCGACACCGCCGACCGCTCGACTGTGTGACGAGTTTGGCGTGGCGATTTTGAAGTAGCGGTGGCTTCCAGCCACAGTCCATAACTGAACTCCTCGCAATCAAAACCCGACGCATCAGCGAGGACAAATTGCGTTGTTTTCCTCGCTCACGCGTCGGGTTAAGATTGGCAACTCTAAATATCCTATAACGCCTAGAAACGGCCGACGGCGATTGTCTACTTCTTCACAAACCACGTCTTCGCGTTCTCGTCGGTCTTGAAGAATTTGAGCAACATGTCGGCCACCTTTTGACGGCCACTGTCGCTAGGATGCGTGCCGTCACCGACCAGGTCACTTCGTTCCCAAATCAAGCCATCGCTGCTGCGAGGCTTCATGCCGTCGCCCCAGAAATAGGGACCCCACAAGAGGAGCGGCGCTTTCACGGTTCCCTTGTCGGCGTCGTAGTTCAATTCCGGCGACCCTTTGATCTGATCCTGGATCAACCAGCGCGTGGCGAAGGCGCCTTCATAGGCGTAGGGCTCGGGATTGAGCTGGCCATCGGCATATCCGCCGTAGATGCGACTACCCAGGTACACGACCCGCAGATTGGGGAATTTCTTCTTGGCGTTTTGTACTACGATCATCGTGTCCTGCTGCAGTTTCTTGCCGTGCTCGGTCAACTCGCCGCTGGGCCTGACGTTGGCTAGCTTGACCCAGGCGATTTGCACTTGCTTGGGCGAAACGTTAGCGGCCGTAATCCGACGATCGGCCTCGCCCCAAGCTCGGGCGTCGGAGCTGACCCACTGGGCCATCGCCTGGCCCCCTTGGGCACAATCGACGATCGTCAGTTTCGGCGACTTGTCGGGATCGGCGTCGGCAACCTGCTTAAACCGGGAGAATTCCTGGGTGGCATTCGACATACTGATCGAGACCAGCACGATCTTGCCATCCGACGAGGGCTTGCCCTCGGCATCAAGGGGCTGAATCTTGGCTGTCTCTTTCTTGGCTGCCGAGCGATGCGGTTCGGGGGGCTCGTTCTTGCCGCCGCCATACAATCCGCCATCCTCCCCCTTGTAGTTGTCGCCGGAGGTCATCTCGTTCAACGGTTTGAACCCGACCGAAGGTTTGCCGACCGAGCCCTGACCACCCGCGTTTGGACGCTGCCCGCCGCCCTTTTGAGGATTGCCAGCATTTGGTTTATGTCCAAGTTGGATTGCATGGATCGCCGGCCCGTTTCCTTCGCGCTCGACGGTCAGCGTTACCTGGGCGCCTTCCTTGATTTCCTTGGCCATCAGGCCGCCGTCCAAGGCTTTCCCCTTTTCGTCCAGGAACCTGGCGTCCTTGGCGATCGGCACGGTTCGATCTTGCCCATTGGCGAAGACAACCAGAACCCCCTTATCAACATCCACCTTGCGGATGACCGCCGAGACCTCGAAACCCAAAACCGTGCTACTCAAGGCGACGACCGCAAGTAACGCGGCAAACATTCTGGACAACATGGCGATGCTCCTTGGCGATTCGAGGATTCGTGGGCGTGGGTGGCGACGCTACGCCGGCCCTAATCTAACCCGGCAATTCCCGCCAGGTTTCGCTGGAATTTGCAGGAATTTGCAAAGATCGGTGGGGGCCATTCCTTTGATGTAATGGGAAGGTGACTCTGGCAGTTGGGGGGGTGAAAAAATGTGGAAAAGATATTTGCAAAGTAGAACACGATTGTCGTAAGGTGCGTGCAGAAGGTGACAGGAGACAGACGACAGGAAACAGAGTCATGACGAAAGAACCAAGCACCCAAGATGAAAACCGAGGGAACGGAAGCGCACCGCAACGGGATAGTGTGACGCGGTTTTCGTCTCAAAGGCACTGCGGCGCAAGAGATAAGAGCGATGAGTCTGGCGAAGCGACATGAAATGCGAAAAAAATCTGGCACAGTAGGAAGAAGTAACGTGAAAAAAGTGGCGAACCTGGCGGACCAGGATAAGAGGTTTGAAATTAAAGGACTTACAAGGTCGATTCTGGTCCGCCAGTTGGCGGACCAGATAGGTATTAACCTGGCGGACCGGAATTATCTCGCAGACTTCGGCGGACTCGGGCCTTAGAGCCCGAGCGCAACGACCGTCATGAGCGTCTGCCCAGGACGGCGCCGGCGCTTCGCTACGCGACGCTGGTCTTGTCCAGGGCTATGGTCTTTAACCTCTCCGAGGTAACGCAAGCGTGCGCAGCGCGAAGACAGATTTAGTTGTCGTTGTTTCAGTTCTTGGTTCTTGGTGCTTGGTAGAAGGTGGCAGATGTTGATGTTGTTGACGGCCTTGCGACTTTAGCGGGCAAATTTGATGTGTCGGCCGACGAAGGCGTTGACGTTGAAGTTGTTGACGGCCTTGGAATGTTGGACCGCGGGGCGATACGCTTCCTTGCTGACGCGGCGGGCTTCCCACGTTGGTGCGAGCGTAACCACGGCGAGGATCATCTTGATCACCTTGCGAAATTGCCGGGAATTTATGCCTTTTTCAGGAAAGATCATGTTGAGCGCCTTGTGCAACTTGATTGCCTTGCGACGTTCGCTGTTTCGGGAGGCAAAGGTGTTGATGTCCTTGACGGCCTTGGAAAACGGGACCGCGGGCCAATACGCACCCTTGCTCACGCGGCGGGCTTCCAAGGGAGGGGGGCGGATCATCTGTCCACTAATCAATTGACCTATTGACGAACATTTATCTATAATCGCCACTGACAGTTGCCCCGCCTGCGCATGTGTTGCCCGCCCACATTCCCACCCTGCCTGAGACACCGCTGTGCGATCAAAGCATTTTCAGCATCGATTCCCCCACTGCGGTAGAAGTTCGCAGGCAGTGCTTTGGACGGCAGGGCTCTGGCTTAGTCTGGTTGCCGCGACCGCTCAAGCCGCCGAACCGGTGGTAAAGATCGAGCTAACGCCGTTGGCCGTTCAACTAACGGGCGCCGATTCTCGACAACAACTGCTCCTCACGTCCACGACATCGTCGGGCAGGCAACACGACGCAAGTCGCGACGCCGAATATCGATCGACGCATCCTGAAGTCGCCACCGTCGAGGCTGCGGGAGTCGTTCTGCCCGTCGGCAACGGACAAACCGAAATCATTGTCACCTACGAGGGACAGGAGGTCCGTGTTGCCGTCGAAGTCCGCGATGGCGATCGGCAGCTGCCGCTCGACTTCACGCACGATATCTTGCCGATCTTCACTAAGGGGGGCTGCAATGGCGGCGGCTGTCACGGCAAGACCGGCGGACGAGGCGGGTTTCAATTATCTCTTTTTGGATTCGACCCCCGCAGCGATTTCGACGCCATCGTCAAGAGCGATCGCGGCCGGCGCGTCTTTCCCGCCAGTCCTGACAAATCGTTGTTGCTGACCAAGCCGCTGGCCCTTGTGCCACATGGCGGCGGAACGCGGCTGCATGATGACGATCCTGAATACCAGCGACTGCGACGCTGGATTGCGACGGGCACTCCTTGGTCTGCGCAAATGGCAGATCCCCAGTTAGCCAAACCCGTGCAACTGCTGAAGGTCGAAGTCACGCCAACCCTGCGGGCCCTTGGTCACGACGAGCAGCAGCAGATTGTGGTCACTGCTCATTACAGCGACGGCACACGGCGAGATGTCACTCGCACGACGACGTTTCGCAGCAATGATACTTCCGTAGCCGACGTTGACGAACACGGCCTTGTGACCACGCACGATCGGCTGGGCGAAACGGCTGTCGTCGCCAGTTACCAGGGGCAAGTCGGCGTATGCCGGATGATCGTGCCGCTGGTCGATTCCACGGCGCCGCAGCAGGAGTTGCCGATTTCGAACTTCGTCGACACGCACGTGCTGGCCAAGTTGCGATTGTTGGGCGTCCCTCCTTCGCCGCTGGTGGACGATGCCGGCTTCCTGCGTCGCGCCATGTTGCAGATCGCCGGGCAAACACCCACGGCCGATGAGTTGCAGGATTTTGTTGCCGACGCCGCCAGCGACAAACGGGCCCGACTGGTCGATCGCCTGCTGGCCTCCGGCGAACATGCCGACTATTTCGCCCAGAAGTGGTGCGACGTACTGCGGATCAAACGTCGCGGTAATGCCGATCGACTGCCCGCCACGATCGCTTTCCATCGCTGGCTGCGAAACGCCTTTGCCGAGAACCGGCCTTACGACCAATGGGTGCGGGAGATCGTGACCGCCACCGGCAGCCCGGCCGAATCGCCGCCGGCCCAGTGGTATCACGAGGTGCGTTACCTCGACCGCTACGTCGATGATACGGCCCAAGTGTTTCTCGGCGTGCGGATCGGCTGTGCCCGCTGCCACAATCATCCGTTCGAGAGCTTCACGCAGGAAGATTATTTCGGACTGGCAGCGTTCTTCTCCCGCGTTGATCGTAAGGGAGGCGCTGGTGTGGGCGAGCGCCGGGCCAACGAAACGATCTATCTCAAAGGGCCCACGGAAGTCCGTCATCCTGTCAGCGGGAATGTCGTCCCGCCGCATGGTCTGGGTGGTAAGCCATCGGACAGCCAGTCGTTGGAAGATCCTCGTCACGCCTTGGTCGATTGGATGGGGGAGAAGGACAATCCCTATTTCGCCCGCGCTTTCGTCAATCGCATGTGGTCGCATTTCTTTGGCCGGGGACTAGTCGAGCCGTTGGATGACCTGCGCGTGACGAACCCGGCGTCAAACGAGCCGCTGATGGACGCGCTGGCTGAAGAATTTGTCCGTAGCGATTTCAACGTACGGCATCTGCTGTCGATCATCTGCCAGAGCTCGACGTATGGCCTGAGTTCCACTCCTAACAACTGGAATCTGGCCGATACGCAGTTCAACTCCCGTTTTTATCCGCAACGGCTGTCGGCCGAAGTCTTGCTGGATGCCGTCGATCGGGTCACGGCAGTTTCCACCGGTTACTCCGGCTTGCCTGCCGGAACCCGGGCCACGCAGCTTCCCGACGAAGATTTTTCCAACAATTTTCTAAAATTGTTCGGCAAACCGCCGCGGGAAAGCGCCTGCGAATGCGAACGTGGAGCTTCGCCCAACCTGGGACAGTCGCTATTTCTGATGAACGACGCGTTCTTTCTGTCGAAAATCAACACCAGCAACAGTCTGGCCGATCAGCTAACCAAGGCGAAGAGCGAAGACGGCGCGAAGATTTCGCGGCTATTTCTCGCCGTGTTGTCGCGCGAGCCGAGCGAAGATGAGATGAAGGCGGCCCTGGCCCATGTGAACCAGGAAGAGAAACCGATTGACGCTTTCCGCAATTTGTTGTGGGCACTGTTGAATACAAAAGAGTTTATGTACGTGAGATAGGCAGAAAATGCAAAGTGACGAGCAGGCGGAGCCTGCGTTCAGTGCGTTCCCAGGCAGAGCCTGTGGAACGAGATAGTAACACGACACCTTGAGGAGAAGAGCATGCGATCAAACTACTGTCCCGGCCCGGTGAATCGCCGTGCGTTCATGAGTCTCGGCGGATTGTCGTTCGGCGCTTTGGCGGCTGGTGGAATCAATCCGGGTTTGTCACAGTTATTCGCCGCACAAGAGGGCGCGTCCAAAGTGGACCGCGAGTTCTCTGTGATCCTGCTCTATGCCGGCGGCGGACCGAGCCATCTGGAAACGTTCGATCTCAAGCCCAACGCACCGGCCGAATATCGGGGCCCGTTCAATCCGATCGCTACGAACGTGCCAGGCATTGAGATCTGCGAGCTGCTTCCAAATTTGGCCAAGCATGCCGACAAGTTCGCCGTCGTCCGCAGCCTGTTCCACAATCGCAACGAACACTCCGGCGGCACCAATCGCTTGTTATCCGGGTATGCCAGCGTGGCGGCCAATCCAACCGACGGTGAATATCCCGAGATCGGCTCGATCGTCGCCCAGCATCTCGAAAACAAAGTCAATGATCTCCCGCTCTATGTCGCCACCAACAAGTTATACGGCGGCGGCCCGGGTTTTTTGGGCCCCGCCTATTCGCCGTTCATGTACTCGGGCGATCCCAACAGCCCCAAGTTCAACGTCGGCAATCTGACTCTTACCCAGGATGCCGCCTCGCTGCTGCACAAACGGGTACAACTGTTGCAAAGCTTCGACAATGTCCGCCGCGAGATTGACCGGGCGCAGACCATGTCGGCACTCGACAAGTTTAACCAGCGGGCCGTCGATCTGCTCACTAGTCCGCGGACTCGCGAGGCGTTTGATCTTTCGCAGGAACCCGACAAGCTCCGCGACCGTTACGGCCGCACGACCGGCGGCCAGAGTTTGTTGTTGGCCCGGCGGTTGGTCGAGGCAGGTGTCCGTTTCGTGCAGATCAGCGCCAATTTTCCGGTGAGCAAAGAGACTGGCGTCGTGGGGGCCACGAACTGGGACGACCACTCGGTCAATGCCCACATTTTCCGCGCCTACGAAGAGCGTCTGCCGCAGATGGACGTGGCGATTCCCGCCTTGCTCGAAGATCTTTCCAGCCGCGGCTTGAACAAGAATGTGCTGTTCATCTTCTGCGGCGAATTCGGCCGCACGCCCAAGATCGGCTACCAGGACAAAACCAAGCGGCCCGGCCGTGACCATTGGTGCCGGGCGATGAGCATCTTCCTGGCCGGCGGCGGTCTGAAGATGGGCCAGGTCATCGGCGCCACCAATTCTCGCGGCGAAGACCCCGTCGAGCGGGTCATGAACAGCAACTGCCTGTTGGCGACCCTCTATCAGCGTTTCGGCATCGACCCGCACCAGACCAACCTCGACAACACCGGCCGCCCCATCCCGATCCTGTCGGAAGGGGAGCCGATTGCGGAATTGTTGTAGTCTCGTCGGTTAGGCTTTAGCCTGACTTTTTTCGCGCTGACGACTTACGGCAACGACGGAAACACCTCGCTCAAGAGGCCTTCGAGCTCGGGCGCAAAAGGACCGGTCAGATTAAACTTCAAGGCGCGCGAACCTTGATCCTTCGATGGTCCCTTGCTGCCATTCTTGCCCTTGCCCTTCCGCTTGGAATCCATTTGGGTCAGATGCAGCGCTTCGATCAGGCAGGAAATTGCTTCAGTTTGTTTGTCAAGTTGGAGGAATGCCCGCGCTTGCGCGAGAAGTCCGTCCATCAATAGACGTCTGGCCGACGTGACTGCGTCAGCATAGATTTTGGATGCCGCCTGAGGATTGTCTTCCACACTGTCCAAAAATCGCCCCAATTCGATCGCCGCCGCTGGTGACTGTTCGTCGAATTCGACGGCTTGTTCTAACGCGTGCCTGACTTCTTCGAGCGAGTGCGTCGGCTCCTCTTGAAGTTGCACCAGACTGGCCCAGATGACAAGCAGATTCGCATTGCCCGGACATGCCGTCCGTAATTCCTCGGTTTTGGCAACGGCCTCATCATACTGCTCATCCTCCCACAGTTTGTGGACATGGGAGAGCTTTTGTTTGAAAGAACGTGGACTCATGATCGCCGACCCTTTCCCTTTTGCCTTAAGCGTGTCGCCTGTTCGATCAGTTTTTTCATCTGACGGGCTTTGTTGTCCACAGGCGATCCAGCGGCCAACTCTTTGATCTCGCCGTAGGTTTTTGTGGCATAATCCGAATGATAAGAGCGAGAACGCTTCAAGCTCCCGGGAATCAGATCCCCAGCAATGTCATCCTCGTCTGGCATTCCGATCGACCTGCTCTCTTGCGGCCGTTAGCGTTGTCGCGATGATTGTGAAAGCGTGCCAATTTTCTCGCAAATCCAGAGTCAATTATCTTGCACGTGGCTTCGAAAACAAGTGGAATTGATGTGTTATTGTCGCAATCGTAGTATTTTGGGAGTTGATCTTGAAACTGACCTCCTCTGCGAAAGTTTTCTGGGCAGCAACTCTTCTGTTCGAAATTACCATCGCCCAAGCTAAGAATGCTCGCGCCGCTGACGTCCTCATTGCCTACGAACCATTTGACTACGCCAACAGTTCGGACCTCAAAGATCAAAACGCCGGGACGGGATGGAAAGGCGCGTGGTTCGCGGGAGAGAATGTCCGCGGAATCAAGGCCGATCAAAAGGGGATGGTGTTCCCGAAATTGAAAGTCACTGGTGGCAAGAGTCTGCAGGATGGCAGAGATACGCGAATCTTTCGGCATCTCGAGACTGCCAGGCGTGAGGTTGCAGGGATCGTCGAAGAGGGTGAAAGCGGCAAGACGTTCGGCAAGGATGGCACGACCGTTTGGATTTCGTTCCTGATTGCCAACACGACCTTCCCCAAGCAGGCACATGGCGGAATGCATCTGATGGACGGCGTGACGCTGGGGGCGAATTACAAGAAAACCCAGCGTGTGCAGTTGGGCCGGCAGAATTTGGGCGAACATTGGCTGCTGGTCCGTGTCGATCAGGGCGGTCCCGCGGCGGGCCGATGGGACGGCAGTGTGACCTCCGACAAGACCGTGCGACTGCTCGTGTATCGCTTCGACTTCAAGCCCGGTCCGGAGGAAGGCTGGATGTGGGTCGATCCGATCCCTGGCAAAGAACCCGATGTCGCGAAGGCCGACCTGCACGCTCCGAAGATCGCCGACTTTCGGTTCAATGCCGTCAACGTCGGTTCCGGCGGCGGCGCGACCTTCGATTTCGACGAGTTGCGGATCGGCACAAGCTATTCGATCGTCGCTCCGGCACAGGGCGGCAAGTAATATCTTTGACTAGGAGTTTTTGCATGCTACTCAAGGATCGCGTCTGTCTAGTGACGGGGGCTGGACGTGGGATCGGTCGGTCGATTGCTTTGGCCTTCGCCAAGGAAGGAGGCAAGGTCGCCGTCACCGCGCGAACGGTTTCGGAACTTTCGGAAGTCGTCGCCACCATTCAAGCCAGCGGAGGAACGGCTCACGCTTTCGCGGCCGATCTGAGCGACCGCAGCTTGCCGCGGCGACTGGTCGACGAGGTTCAACGGACTTGGGGGCCGATTCAGATTCTCGTCAATAATGCAGGCATTGGCAGCAGCGCCGATCCGAAACCGGTGGTGGATTTCGATGACGATTTTTGGGAACAGTCATTGTTGGTCAATCTCACGGCCCCGTATCTGCTGTGCAAGGCGGTGCTGCCCGCGATGCTGCGGGCGAAATGGGGACGGATCATTACCGTGGCCTCGATCAATGGCAAGATCGCCAGTCTGCACGGGGCCGCCTACACGGCCAGCAAACATGGCGTGCTGGGGCTCACACGCACCTTGGCGGTCGAAGTGGCCCGCGACGGAATCACCGTCAACGCCATCTGCCCTGGCCCGGTTCACACGGTGATGAACGACAAGCGCGTGGCCTATGATGCTGAGCGATTGGGCAAGCCCTTTGACCAGGTCGCAAACTCCGTCACCGCCATCGGCCGGCGTCTGGAACCGGAGGAGATCGCTCCGCTAGCAGTTTACCTGGCCAGTGACGCGGCAGCGGTCGTCACTGGCCAGGCAATTAATATTGATGGTGGGCTGTTGATGACGGGGTGAGTGACTCAGTTGGTTCTCAGTAGTTGAAAACCTTGGAAGCCCCACAGGTTTGCCATCTTGCCGGTCTGACCGTCGTAGAACGTGATCACGCCGTGGTTGTTGATCACGTTGAAGTAGTGTCCAGAGCTGTACGTTCTGACGCCATTGGCATCGACGGTGTAGCGGAGACCATGCACAATTCCACGGCTGCCGATGCCGGCTGCTTCCATTTGAGAGACCAGATTAGGGGCGCCGATTTCACTGCCGAAAAACTGCCCGGGATATTCTTGTTCGATGTAGCTGACATACTGCGGTCCAGAGGGGGCCGCCGTCGGAAACATCATCCCTTCTTCGATCTGGGTCAATGGAACCCCTTTCAGCATCTGGTCGGTGGCGATGGCCGCATTGGCACAATTCGTGTCGGTGCCGGCGATAACTCCATAGCCCGGATTGATCTCACCCAGGGGGCGGGCGTAACGGATTTCGTTGATCACCGCGATCAAGGGCTTCTGACCAGGAGGCAACAACGGCAATGGTGGTTGCAGGTTCGGGCTCATGCCGGTGTAGTTTGGAAGGGGCGCGGCGCTGGCGGTTGCTTCGAATGCCGTCTCCGCGGTGTTGATCTTGCCGACCAGCGGGCTGCCAGGACCAACCATTCCTAACAGAACAGCACCGGGGATCGAACGTCCGCCGACGGCCGCGGGATCAAGATTGCGGAAGGCCTCGAAGCCTTGCAGGATCTGGCCCATCGTCCCTTGAGGATTGTTAACCGCATTGGTGATGGCCTGGTAGGCGGCATATTCTGGATAGCCCGGCACGAGGACTTCGGGATGGCTGGCGATGTTCTTGGCCATGTTGACCAGGTCGTTGGGCAGATTCACAAATCCGTCACCCACGCCGTACAGCATCCGTCCGGCGTCGAAGAAGCTGCGCGAGAAGGGATACTGGGCTGGGTTGGTCAATGAAATTTGCGTCGGCCTGGCCGCGGGATTCGTCAGACCATCCGAAAAGGACTGCAACGCGTCATTCACCGCCCCTTGCAGGTTTTGGGCCCATGAATCTTTCTGCTGGGCCAAAGCAAAGACCTCACTCTGTGGGACATCCATCGAGACACTACCCTTCAACAATACCGGACCAGGCAGGGTCGGGTCGGGGTTGACGTGGACCATGCTCGTTTGCTGAGCGCGAGTCTGCCCATCCGGTCCGGTGAGCTGCACGGTCACCTTGAAATCGCCGGTGTTCAGATAGACGTGCGAACCTTGCACGCTGAAGGTCCGTGAACCTGGAGGATTCGTGATGAGTTGTCCCGTGTCCCAGTCGGAAGTATCGCCCCAATTGATCTGCACTTTGTAGTCGCCCAGATTCGTGTCTTTCGGTCCGTTGTAGTAGCCATCGGCCGTGGCAACGATCCCTTGAATGTTCGCTCCCTGAGTCGAGGTGAGCGTTGCCGATGAGTACATGACCAGGCTGGTATTGCCCAGCGGTTTGACGCCGCCCAGGTTGGCGGGCTGCGAAGCCGTCAAGCCGGCCGCCAAGGGCATGTTGGTGACCGAGGCCGCGCACTCCTGATGGGTCAGCGTTAGGCTGTCGCCCGTCACCTTGACTTGGATGAGGTGGGTGCCCAACTGATCGTAGGTGTGCGACCCCTTGATGATCATGGGGATGCGAGCGCCGGGTGAATTGTCGAGGGCGACCTTGCCAGGTTGCCAGCCATATTCGTCGCCCCAATTGATCATGGCCTGAAAGTGGGCGGGATTGCGGTCTTGCCTGCCGCTGATGTAGGCGTCGAGCGTGGCGACAGGATTATTCTGGAATCCCACATTGGCGAAAGTGTTGATCGTGGCCGCACTATAAAGCACGATCGAATTGGCGCTCATGACCTCGCGGCGCTCGAGCGACTCGAAGCCCAGCCGCCGGGTCGCCGGGCGACGAGAACGCCGCGATGGATTGGTGTTCAGTTTGCTGGTGACTCGCTTGAAACCGTCAAACAACTGCGAAAACCGAAACATGGACAAAACTCCTGGGAAACCAGAGCGTCGCGCTCTTGTGTAAGGGGTGGGGGCTTATTGATTGGGCGTCACGTACCCTTTGTGGTGTGCTACTGCCTATTGAGACGCACACGGGGCAGAGCCGTTGCGCGAGGGGGCGAAATGGTGCGAAAACCGGCCGCTGGCAGAGAAAACAGGCTTGGCTTTAGCCTGACCGTTGACGGTCGGTTACATTAGATGGGCGTCCTGCCCATACGATCTAGTCAGTAAACCTGCCATGCTTCGATTGCAAAAAGTGACCTCGAATTGGCTTTTTTCCAGCGAACCTGCGGTAATCCGCTGGGTCCTATTGTTGTCCGTCGCGACTGCCTGGAGCCAGGAAGTCTCGGCAGCATCGCCTCCCATCAAGGCTCAATGGATCTGGCCCAGTGAGACTCGCCAGCCGAATCAAACCGCCTGCTTTCGGAAGCACTTTTCGCTCGAACAGCCGGTCCAGCGAGCGACTTTGCGAGGTTTCGCCGACTTCAATCAAATGTCGGTCTATTTGAATGATCGCCTGGTGGTCGAAGTGGAGGACTATGGGCGACCGTGCGAAATCGATGTCCGCCGATTTCTTCAGCTGGGCGACAACGTGCTGGCAGTCCGCGGGGTCAGTTCCGCTGGTCCGGCTGCGGTGGCGATCGACTTAGAAATGACGCACGATGACAATTCAAAGCGAAATGTCGTTACCGATGCCACATGGCTGGCTACCATGTCTGCCAAAGATGGTTGGCTGAGCCCCTCGTTCATGCCGACTGATTGGAACACGGCCGTCAGTTTTGGCGACCTTGCCGCTGAGCCTTGCTTTGCCTCGACGGGCAATGCCGCAATCAGCGAACTCGACGACTACACGCAATGGAAACAGGCCCTGGGCACGAACACGGTGGCCGATCCCGCGACATTTCTCGTGCCCGATGGTTTTCAGATCGAGTTGCTGCGTTCGGCCCAGCCGGGCGAAGATTCGTGGGTCAGCATGACTTTCGATCCGCGCGGACGCCTGATTGTCGCCAAGGAGAGCCAAGGGTTGTTGCGGATGACGTTGCCGAAGGATGGCCAAGGGACAATCCAGGTCGAGACGATCAACGACACATTCAAGGAATGTCGCGGGCTGTTGTGGGCCTATGACAGCTTGTACGTGAACGCGAACGAATCGAAAGGACTATACCGTCTGCGCGATACGAACGGCGATGACAAGTTCGATGAAATGAAACTGCTCTACTCGTCGGTCGGCAGCGGCGGTCATGGGCGAAATGATTTAGCACTCGGCCCTGACGGAATGATCTACGCCATTCATGGCGACTCGGTGGAACTCCCCAAGGGATTCAATGACCTCACGTCGCCGTTTCGTGAAAACCGTCGTGGAATCAAGACGCGCGAAGGGCATGTCATTCGTACCGACAAAGATGGGAAGCGATGGGAACTCGTCTGCTCCGGTTTACGGAATCCTTATGGCATCGATTTCAACGCCGAAGGCGAGATGTTCACCTACGACGCCGACGCCGAGCACGACATGGGTGCCCCGTGGTATCGTCCCACGCGGGTCGATCATCTCGTCACCGGCGCAGATTACGGTTGGCGCGGTGTGACTGGAAGCTGGCCCCCGTATTATCCCGATCATCCTGATAATGGCTTGCCAAACCTCGACATCGGCAAAGGTTCGCCCACGGGAGTAAAATTCGGCACGCGCAGCAATTTTCCGCCTCAGTTTCGAAAGGCGCTGTTCATACTCGATTGGTCATACGGCCGGATCGTCTGTGTTGATATGACGCCCCGCGGCTCGAGCTATGTCTGCCGGGCGGAAACATTCGTCAAAGGTCGGCCCTTGAATGTCACTGATCTCGAATTCGGCCCGGACGGCGCGTTTTACTTTGTCACCGGCGGGCGAAAAACCCAGTCGGGACTGTATCGCGTGCGCTATGTCGGCCGCGACGTGGCTGAAAGGTCGCCGACACCGCAACAGCTTGCTCGAAACGAGCATGCCACGCGGGCTCGCGCTCTGCGACACGAACTCGAATCACTTTGCAACCCGATTGGTTCACGTGCTGTCGATCAAGCCTGGCCCCATCTCGCTAGCCCCGATCCTTGGATCCGACACGCCGCACGAATCGCCATCGAGCATCAGCCCCTGGCCGATTGGCAATCGCGGGCTTTGACGGAATCGCGCCCAACTGCCGCGCTGACGGCATTGTTGGCGTTGGCTCGCAGCGGGGCGAGTGACGTCCATGAAAAGGTCGTGGCCCGACTCGGCCAACTTCCACTCGAAGACTGGTTGACCGAGCAACAACTCGTCGCGTTGTACACATACGAACTCTGCCAAGGCTGGCTCAAAGCCTCGCCCGAAACCGCGGCCAGGGTCGCGAATCGACTCAACCGACTCTATCCGCACGAAGCGCCGGCGATGAATCAGTCGCTCAGCAAGCTCCTGGGCCAGCTTGAATCTCCATACTTCGTCCACAAAACGCTGGCATTGCTCTCTGGTGAAGCCACGGAGCGCGAGCAGTTGCAATATCTGTTCGTATTGAGCCAGAACAAGCAAACTTGGAAGCTGGACGATCGCAAGACGTTTCTTCACGCCTTCCAGCGTGCCGAGCAGTTTCAAGGAGGCGAAGGAATGCCCAAGTTCTTGCGGCAAATCAAGGCGGATTGGGAAAAGACACTTTCAGATTCCGAACGCTCCGAATTGTTGGCGCTGTCTTCGGCAACAAAGATGTCGCTGGATGATAAAACTGCGCCTGCCGTGACGCGCCCGTTGGTCAAGGAATGGAAAACAGACGACCTGACCGCGTCGTTGTCCGCAGTGGGTCAGGGACGGAATTTCGAACAAGGCAAGGCCATGTACGCGATGCTCTGCATCCGCTGTCATCGCGTCGGCAACGACGGGGCCGCGATTGGGCCCGATTTGACGTCGGTCAGTCGGCGTTTCAGCCGCCGCGACATGCTCGAATCGATCGTCTCGCCGTCAAAGGTCATTGCCGAGCAATATCGCAACGTCCAGGTCGTGACGTCCGACGGTCGGATCGTCGTCGGCCGAGTGATACCCTCTACCGACTTTCGCTCGCCGGCGCTGAGGATCGCCACGAACCTGCTGGACGGCAGCCAGATCACGGAGATCCCCAAAGATCAGATTGAGTCCCATGCGGTTTCAGAAATCTCGCCGATGCCGCAAGGACTGCTCAACACACTCAATCTCGATGAGATTCTCGATCTGCTGGCGTACATCGAAGTTGCGGGCGATTTCCGTGCCAGGAACTTCCAACCGTAGCCGGCCGGAATCGGTGGCGCTGTAAGCTGTCTTTCGTAATTTTGGGCGGTATCCTATGGGTCGGGTTAGTGCAGATTTCTCGCAAATCTCCGCGTTCTAGGCAAAAATCGCCTGAAATCAGAAAAAATGCGTCTTGCCGCAAACCTTACGTTTCCGTAATATTGAAAAGTTCCTTACATTTCTGTAAGGTTCCTCGGCCAAAGGTTCGATTCTTATCCCAGGCCGATTATTTCGTGGAATCCGTAAGGGAGGAATGTGCGATGCAGGGCATTCGACAGTATCAATTGCTGGAAGATCTCAGGCCCGGACGAAGCGCCAAAGCGGCACTGCTCCGCTGGGACGCGAAGTTGCAGAAGTACGTGGTGACGAAAGAGCATGTAGAAATCTTCGAGTTCGTGGGCACCCACGGAGACAAAGGAGACCGAGGTTACGGTTATCTTTCGCCCGAGTCTGGTCGTTGGGAAACCGTTAGCGGCTTGTACGAACAGACGGCCCAATGGATTCCAAGTTAAACGCGCAAGTCGTCATTGATGAATTTCCCATTAGATGACACGCGTCCTGATTTGAACTCATCTAACATGGTGTCCCCGAACCCTTCTTTAGAAGGTGAGCCGTTCGGAACATGAAAAAGTTCTTTTCCAATCGGCTGAACAATTCCGGAGGAATGGCGTAGACTGGCGAGAGCAGGCGAGTAAATCGCAGCGAGTTGATTTACACACTGCCCCTGATTGGTATACGTCATGAAGATTAAGTTTCGACCGGTATTACGCGCTTTTGGGATCGCGCTGGCGAGTCTGACTGGCGCGATCTTGCTGCGGTATCTGACGACGCCGATCGGTCACAAGAACATTGTCTCCCTGTTCTTCATCATTGCGGTGGTTGTTGCAGGGCGCTATGGCGGCCGACTTGCATCCTGGATGACGCTGGCTCTGACGATCATTCCATTCGTATATTTTCGTACCGGCGACCCGGGCTTTTATACACAACAAGCACTGACGGGTTTAGTGATATTTTACGCGATCGGGGCGATCCTCATTTGGTTGATTGCTTCGGAACGCAAAGCGCGGCGAGCCGCCGAACGCCTCTCGCAAGAATCTCTGGAAAAACAGCGCTTGTTAGAACGGGAAATCGAAGAGCGAAAATCTGCGGAGCGCGAATTGCGCGAGCGGCAGCAAGAGCTCGAATTGGCTTTGGATGGGGGACGTCTGGGAATCTGGTCCTGGGACATGCGCACCAATCGTGTGATCTCTTCCGAAACCCAAGCCATCATCAACGGCCGATCGGCCGATCAGATCGACACACAATTCGACGAGTCGCTCAACAATATCTTACCTGAAGATCGCCACCTCGTGCATGAAGCCGTCGAGCGGGCCATACGACACGAAGCCACGGACCGAACGACCTATCGAGTCAAATGGCCCGACGGCACCATTCATTGGGTCGAGGCCATCGGCCGTGTGTTCTTTGACGATTCGGGGGCACCGCTTCGAGCGGCGGGAGTCTGTGCGGACATTACCGACCGCCGTCATGCCGCCGACGCGCTGGAAGCCGAACGCCAACTGCTGAAAAACCTGCTGATCGTACAAGAGAACGAGAAGGAAGTGCTCTGCTGCGAGGTTCACGACGGACTGATTCAATATGCCGCCGGCGCCTTGCTTTTGCTGGAGAGCTATCTGCCCGGCCAATCTCCGGCCGAAGATCGCGCGGCCCTCGACGAAGCGATCGCCAGTTTGCGGCGGGCGGTCGAAGAGGGACGGCGCATCATTCGCGGGGTTCGCCCGGCTGTCTTGGATGGCGAGGGAGTCGTGGCAGGCATTGACGATCTGGTCGACCAGGTATCTCGATACGGCCTGTCGGTCGAATTCGCCCCCGATCGGGAAATCGATCGCCTGCCCAAAGCGATTGAAACCACGATTTATCGCGTTGCCCAGGAAGCCTTGACAAACGCCCAACGTCACAGCGGCACCGACCGCGTGCAAATCGACCTGCGCAGGGTCAACGGCGACGTCCATCTCGAGGTCCGTGACTTTGGCTGCGGATTCAATCCCTTGCAAACTCGCCCCAATGCCTTCGGCCTGCGTGGCATGCGCGAACGAGTCCGCCTGCTCGGCGGCGAATGTGCCATCGAAAGCACGATTAACGCCGGCACCCGGGTTGTGGCCATGCTGCCGGTGCATGAAAATGGCGAAGAAGAATAACTCATTCTTCCCACACTTGCTTTGACACGCTCCGAGTTTTGCACAAGGCCGCTATCCATGCTTAAAACCGTGAAACTTGCGCGCCAAATGAAGGTCGTGGCTGGATTGCTCCTGCTGGCCGGCGTTCATGTATCCGCCGAAGAGCCTCGTTCTTCACCTCAGGTTGTAGGCCACCGCGGCCTCTTGCTGCATGCCCCTGAGAATACTCTGACGAATTTCGAGGCCTGCCTGCAATTGCGGCTGGGATTTGAGTTCGATATCCAGCGCAGCCAGGACGGCCACCTGATCTGTATCCATGACGACACGCTTGATCGAACGACCAATGGTCAGGGGCTTGTGGGCAGTGTGCCATTGGCCGGCTTGCAGAAACTCGATGCCGGCGCCTGGTTCGATCCTGCCTTTCGTGGAGAGCGGATTCCCACCATCGACGCGGTATTGGCGCTGGTCGCTAAACATTCGGAATCACCCATCCTGGCAGCCGTGGACTTGAAGGCCGATGATGTGAATTTGGAGAAAGACGTTGTACGGCTCGCACGGGAACACCAGGTTGTCGATCGCTTGTTGTTCATCGGCCGTGCGATCAACCATCCCGAGGTCCGCGAGCGCCTGCGATCCGCCGACCCTAATTGTCATGTCGCTGTGCTCGCAAATGCTCGGGAAGAATTGAAGGCCGCGATCGTGGATGAACATTCCGATTGGATCTATGTCCGCTTCGTGCCTGAGGCGCGGGACGTCGCAGCGATCCACTCCGTGGGGAAAAAGGTCTTTCTCTCTGGGCCTTTGGTCGCCGGCCATGAAGAAGACAACTGGAAGCGCGCAGCAGCAGCCGGTGTGAATGCGATTCTTACCGACTATGCCTTGGAGTGCCGGCAGATCATGCGCTCGTTGCACCGTTCATCGGCCAAATGAACTGCAGGTGCTAGCTGCCGGTATTCTTTCTCGATTGAAGGTTGACGACGATTGAAGCCGTCCATATACTTTGCAGTGTAAAGTATATAGCCTCCTTCCAGGGTCTGCTGTCATGGAATTGCATCAGGCGCTCACCGAGATTGCTTCCATCCGCCGCCAGGTGGCTAATGCCGAGAGATTTCGCGGCTATCGGGCGATTCCGGTGGGGGCAGGTGCTTTATTCGCTTTCGGCGGTGCGATCGTGCAATCGGCGCTGGTGCGCGAACCGACTCACAACATGCAGGCATACCTGACGTTGTGGATTTCTGTCGCAATCGTTGCCGGCGGCATCCCGGCCATCGACATTTGGCTCAGGCATCGCGAGCGAGGTTCGTTAAGAAGCACCCTCGCTCGTTTGGCCTTTGAGCAGTTCGCACCCTGCGTGATTGCCGGCGGCTTGATCACCGCGGTCATCACGTACTTCGTCCCCGATCTCAGTTGGATGCTGCCAAGCCTGTGGGCGGTTATCTATAGCTTGGGGCTTTTCGCATCATTCCGGCTGTTGCCGAGAGCAACCGTTCTTGTCGCGTCGTGGTACTTGTTGGCAGGTTGCTATTGTCTAGCGATGGGGCCAGAGCGAGCTGGACTTGCGTCGTGGACGATGGGACTGACGTTTGGCGTGGGGCAAGCAGCGATGGCGTTGGTCCTGCTGCGGCACGAGCGGGAGTCCGACGATGGCGAGTAAGAAACACGCATCTGCCGACAAATCAGCCACGGGCCGTTTTGCCTACGAAGGGCTGGACAGGACCATCCACGAAAAAGCCCGGCTGGGGATTATGACTTCGTTGGCGACTCATCCCGAGGGGTTGCTGTTCGCGGACCTCAAGCAGCTATGTTCACTGACGGACGGCAATCTCAGCCGGCATCTGCAAGTGTTGCAGAACTCGAATTTGGTCGAAGTCTGGAAAGGATCCAAAAACCGCCGCCCGCAAACACTTTGCCGGATTACTCGTCAGGGTCGCCAAGAGCTGTTGGACTACCTGGCGGTATTGGAGAAGGTCGTGGCAGACGCGGCAGCCGCCCAAAAGGCCGCCAGTGTTTCCGATCGCACGGGTGGCAATTTGCCACTTGGCTTTTCACCAGCTTGAGGTGCGCTCTTTTTTTGCCTATATACTTTGCAATACAAAGTTAATGGACGATCCTCAATGAATTTCCTCCAACGACTTCCTCCTCTGTTACGCGGCGATCCGCTCGTGGTCGTCGAGTGGATCGACCAGCGCGGCCCGCGCTGGATGCTGAGTTGCGTTCTGGTGATCGTGCTTGGCTCGGGGCTCTACGGATCAACGATCGGGCTCTGGCGAGCGCCGCTGCAAGCGGTGTACACGGCACTGAAACTTCCGCTGGTGATTCTACTGACTGCCATCGGCAACGCCGTTCTCAATGGCGTATTGGCGCAGTTGCTGGGGACCGGTCTGACATTTCGACAAACGACTCAGGCGATCGTTATGAGCTTTGTCATCGCCTCGATTATCTTGGCGTCGTTGAGTCCGCTGGTGCTTTTCTTGTTGGTGAATACGCCCGCCTTGGGCGACGCCGGACATGGGGGCGACGTGATGTTGATGGCGCTCGTTTCTGCGATTGCCTTTGCCGGCATCGTGGCCAACGTACGGTTGCTGCGGTTGATCGAACATGCCAGCCCCAGCAGGTCGGCGGCACTTCGCACGTTGCTTGCCTGGCTCGCCGGCAACCTGCTGCTCGGGAGTCAGATCGCCTGGATCCTTCGTCCCTATATTGGCCCACCGGACATGCCGGTCGAGTTCCTGCGAGCGGAGCCCTTGCGAGGCAATTTCTTCGATGCCCTCGGCCATGCCGTATTGCGGCTGTTGAACTACGGTTTGTGATGTTTCCTTGAACTTGAGGACATGCCATGACTAACGATTTGCCCAATGCAGGAATGGATCCGTCTGTTGTCGAACTCTCGGCAGATTTAGGTGTATCGCCATTCGCAACACCAACGGACCGTTACGCATTTACTCCCTTGCCGGCAACTTGCGGGTGGAATGAAGTCCTTTCCGCTCTCTTGCGGCAACCAGGACGGATCATCTATCAACTGCACGAGCCCGCCGGTGTGGGACGTGTTTGCGTGGTGCTTGCCCTCGTCGCCGTGCTTTGCCTGGCGGCCTATGGCCTGGTCGTGGGCGACTTCTCAGGCGCCGAGCAGCTTTGGGCGGCGCCGCTCAAGATTACCATCGGCTCGATTCTGGCGGCAGCGATCTGCACGCCCAGTCTTTATGTGCTCGCATGTCTCGGTGGAGCGCATGAAAAGCTGAAATTCAATTCCCTCGTCGGCTTGCTGCTGGCGACGATCGCGCTGAATGCCCTGTTGTTGGTGAGCTTCGCACCGATCGCCTGGGTTTTTTCACAATCGACCGATTCGCTGGCCTTCATCAGCAATCTGCATCTGCTGCTGTGGGCCGTCGGATTCTATTTCGGTTTGCGGTTGCTCTACGCGGCCGCCAGGTTTCTCGGCATCGTCGACCGCGGCTATCTGCTGCTATGGATGATGATCTTCACTTTGGTCAGCTTACAAATGATGACCACGCTGCGTCCCATCGTCGGCCGCAGCGATCGTTTTCTGCCCAGCGAAAAGCAATTCTTCCTCGCGCACTGGCTGGAACTCTATAACTTGCCGACGCGGTGACGAGAAATCCAGTCGCCGGCAGTCGATCTGCACGTAGATGGACATGACTCGCAGTCTCGCTGCTTTCTCGCGGAATTTTCTTGACGACAGGTGGGCGCAGGCGTAGATTGCGCCGCACGTTTTGCGGGGGCGGGATGTTCTTCCTAGCCCGCAAGGTCGCCTTTCTCTTCGATGTTCAAGGTTGGACGCGAGATTCACGATGCGCTCTGGCAGCGATACGAGATTGCTAGAACTGCCGGATAAGCCGAGTGAACGCGGCGCTCGAAGGCGGGTTCTCGTCTTCGGCGGGTCGGGTAATCTCGGGCAGAGCGTTTGCCGGCGATTGGCACAGGCTCGTTGTGCAGTCGCGTTCACGTATTTCACTGCCGAAGAGACCGCCATCCGTCTCGCCGACGAATGGCCTGGGTCAAGGCCGTTGCGGCTTGACCTCCGCAATGTCTCGGCCATCGAGTCTTGCGTTGATGCGGCCGCTGATTTTTTGAATGGCATCGACGCGATCGTGCAATGTGCCGCACTCGGCACGTCGCCGGGCGATCCGATTCCCACGGATGCACACCAGCGAATGGCCGACGTCAGCGAGGCCGGTTGGAACGAGTTGGTGGCCGTCAATGTCCGCGGCGCGTTCTTCACCTGCCGTGCTGCAGCCCGTCATCTGCAAGAAGCGGGGGGCGGCAATCTGGTGCTATTGGGTTCGATTGACGGCGTCAAAGCGCTCCCGTCCCCCGTTCATTATTCGGCGACCAAAGGCGCGTTGGTCGGCATGACCATGTCGTTGGCTAAGGAACTGGGGCCGCACAACATTCGCGTGAATCTGGTCGCACCAGGCGTCATGGAAGCAGGCATTTCTCGAACCCTGCCACCGCGGCTGTTGACCGAATACATCAAGCATTGTGGACTGAAGCGAGTCGGCAAACTGGACGAAGTGGCCGCGGTCGTCGCCTGGTTGGCACTGCGAAATACTTACGTCACGGGCCAGACCATTCTGGTGGAAGGGGCCCTATGACTTGGCTTGGTGTGACCGTCTTGTTGGGGTACTGCATTCATGCGGGCTATCATCTGTGGCATCGCCGGCCGGAAGACTTGCTGTGGGTCTGTCATCTGGCGGCTATCGCGGTCGGTATTGGATTGGTGAGCCGCTGGCCTACTTGCAACGCAGCTGGCGTGCTGATCCTCACCATCGGCTTGCCGATTTGGCTGCTCGATTTGATGACCGGTGGGCAATTCATGGCCACTTCACTGCTGACGCACGTCTTCGGACTGGTGGCCGGAGTTTATGGCGTCCGTCAAATGGGCCTGCCCGCGCAGACCTGGTGGAAGGCCGCTTTGTTTTGCGTTGCATTGGTCGTGATATGTCGCTGGATCACGCCTTCCCACGCGAATGTCAATGTGGCGTTTGCGATTCGTGGCGACGCGAATGCCTGGTTCACTTCGCACGCCTGGTATCTGGTTGTGTTGGGGCTGAGTCTGACTGCGGGACTTTTTGTCATCGAACAAGCCTACCGTCGCTGGGTGCCATCATGAGCCGCCTGGAAGAATCGGTGTACATTGCGACGGTGGCGAAGGAGCGTGCTTCCGCACATCCAGCGGTTGAGCGATACGCGCGGCATGTGAATCCGGCGTTCGTCAAGTTGCTGGGTATGTTGGGTTATGGCCGATTGTTCGTCCGTGCGCGCGACGTATGGGTGTGGGACTATGAGGAACGAAAATATCTCGACTTTCTGGCCGGCTTTGGCGCGGTCAACTTAGGCCACAATCATCCGCGGTTGACGGAGCGTTTGCATCGTTTCTTGGACGAGGACGCTCTGAATCTTTGCCACGTCGGTCCGTCGCCGCAGTGTGGCGAATTGGCAGCCGCGCTCGTGGCGCGGACGGGCGAGTCGCTGTCAGTTGCGATGTTTTCCAGCAGCGGCGGCGAGGCAGTCGAAGCGGGACTCAAACTGGCTCGCGCGGCGACGCGTCGAACGGGTTTCTTGTTTTGCGAGGGCGGCTTTCACGGCACGAACCTGGGAACCTTGTCCGTGATGGGCTCCACGCGATTGCGACAACCCTTTGAGCCGCTGTTAAAAGAGTGCGAAAAGATTCCGTTCAATGATCTGGGCGCTTTGCAGGCCGCTTTGCGCACTCGCCGCTTTGGCGCCTTCGTGGTTGAACCAGTGCAGGCAGAGGCCGGCGTTGTGATGGCGTCGTCCGGATATCTGGCCGAGGCGCAGGCGCTTTGCCGCCGTTACGGCACATTGTTGATACTGGATGAGGTGCAAACTGGGCTCGGTCGCACGGGCTCGCTGTTTGCCTACCAGCACGCTGATTTTCAGCCCGATGTGCTCGTGCTGGCCAAGTCACTGGGCGGCGGCATGACACCATTGGCTGCCACGCTGACAAGCCCGGCATTGCACCAGCGGGCTTACGGTGCGATCGATCGTTTTGATTTGCACAGTTCCACGTTCGCCGGCAACGCGATGGCTTGTGTCTGTGGTTTGGAAACTTTGCAGATTCTCGACGACGAGAACCTACTGTCTCGGGCCGCCGAGCGCGGCCATCAGCTTCTTGCCGGTCTGCGCGAGCGTCTCGAAGGTCATCCGCTGGTGCGCAACATCCGCGGCCAAGGATTGCTGGTAGGCATCGAGCTGGGGCCGACCGACTGCGGATTGCTCAACAAGTTCGCTCCTTGGCTGGTCGAGGCTTTGTCGAATCGCGTTTTCGGCCAATGGCTGGCCGTTCGCTTGCTCGAACGCGGCATCATCTGTCAGCCGGCATCGCAGCAATGGAATGTCTTGCGTTTCGAGCCGCCATTAACCGTACAGTCCGCAGAAGTGACAACGGTCGTCGAAACGGTCGCCGAAGTGATGGCCGATTATGAAAGCTTGGGACCGTTGATCGGTGATGTCGGCAGCCGGCTTGGTCGCCAGTTTGCTGCAGGATGGAGTTTTGGATGAGCGCGCGCGAGTTAATCCGCGATCTGCAATTCGCCTTGGGCGTGATTCGCCGCCGGCCGTTCCATTGTTTGATCCAGGTGACGAATCGCTGCAACATGACGTGTGGTTTCTGCGACTTCTGGCCCAATGGCGTCCCGGCCCACCAGGAACTTTCGCTCGACGACTATCGCAGGCTGGAAGAGCAACTGACCGGGCTGGGCCGTTTCATGATCTCGATCGAAGGGGGAGAACCGCTGCTGCGTCCCGATCTGGTCGAGATCGTGCGAATTCTTTCCCAACGGCACGTGACGATTCTTTACACCAACGGCTGGCACGTCACCGAATCATTGGCCGCCGAGCTTTTCGCCGCTGGATTGACACAGGCGGGCGTGTCGATCGACTTCGCAGATGCAGCACGGCATGACACGCAGCGCGGTCTAACCGGTGCTTGTGAACGGGCATGGCGGGCGGTTGCGAGCCTGCGCGATACAGCGCCCCATGCCGGGCGACAGGTCCATGTGATGACCGTCTTCATGCGCGACAATGTCGACGACCTTGAACGTTTGTTGCAGCAAAGTGCCGAACGGAAGGTGGGGCACTGTATCACACTGTTGTCGAAGCACGGATATCGTCGCGCCGGCGGAGAATGGCCTGATCGACCTGTGTCGGCACATCTCGTCGAGTTGTGGCAGCGTTATCCGCATTTCCGGCTCTTTCGAGAATACTTGGACCGATTTGATGCATTTTTGGCGGGTGAATCATTGCCGACTTGCCGCGCCGGCGTGCAGAGCTTCAACATTGATCACTTGGGCAATGTCTCTCCCTGCATCGAAAAGATCGATCAGCCGGTGGGCAACGTTCGCAAGGAATCGTTGCGATCGCTCCATCAGCGGCTAGTCGAGGTCGATGCCGGGCACAATTGTCAAAAATGCTGGACGGCTTGCCGCGGAGTCAATCAAACCTTGGGCGGCGGCGGAAGTTTGAGTGGATGGTGGGACCTGGCTAGCCGGATGCGATCGGTGTAAAGGACGATGCGATATTTTCTGATCGATAAAGTGATCGAATTGCAACCGGGCCGACGTGCGCGGGGCCTGAAGAACGTCTCGCTCAGCGACGAAGTGTTGCACGACCATTTCCCCGACTACCCGATTCTGCCCGGAGCTTTGATCTTGGAGGCGGCCGCGCAACTGGCGGGATTTCTCTTGGAGATGAGCTTGAACCGGCCCGGCGAACCGCTGCAACGGGCCTTGTTGGTGCAGGTCGATCTGGCCAAGTTCTATGAAACCAGCGGGCCGGGGGACCAGGTCGAATTCACGGTCGAAATAGAATCGCCTCGACCCGCGGGAACGCAGGTAACGATGCGAGCTGCCGTGGGCGAAAAGCAGATTGCCCGAGCCATGTTGACTTTCGTGATGAAGGTCATTCCCTCCGAACGAGTTCACGAACAACGTAGGTATATCTACAAACTATGGACACGCGACCTCGCGATGCCAGTGACGATCCTGTAGTAGTGACTGGGTTTGGCCACGTCATTCGTCCGCCCAACGCAGACGGCGATGCGGCTTGCGATCCGCTCCCGTATCTCAAGGTCAAGAAGCTCCGCAAGTACATGGGAGTGCAGGACGACATGGCGGTGATCGCGGCTGCGAAGGCGCTCCATTTCGCTCGACTCGCTGATCAGCCCACGGGAGAGGTCAGCTTGGGCGAAAGGGCTGGCCTTTATCTCGTAGTGGGTTGCATCCCCTTTGAGCAGGCTGACGTCGAACCGCTGCGGACGGGTTCAGTGATCGGCGAGGCATCTGATTGCCGTTTCTCGCTTGAGCGTTTTTCGACCACAGGTTTTCGCACGGTTAACGGGTTGTTGACGTTTCGTTGTTTGCCGAACATGCCGGCGTTTCATGTCTCGGCGAATTTTGACATTCAAGGGCCTTACTTCGTCACATATCCTGGGCCGGGACAATTCTATCTGGCATTGGAAGAAGCCCAAGCTGCTTTGAACTCAGGGACTGTCGATATTGCACTAGTCGGCGGCGTGGCCCATCAGCGGAATATGCTGGTCACATATCATTTCAGCCGGCTTGATCCGCCGATTGCCGCGGGCCGATTAATTGATGCTGCTGGATTTGTAGTGCTGGAGAGGATGAGCTGTGCGGCAGCTCGCGGTGTGGCAGTCCGTGCGAGGTTAGATGAATGTGGATATGTCTATCAAAGCTTCGATCCGTTCGAAGAGCCGCCGATACCGAATGAGCAGTTCGAATGCGATGTCGCCTTGCCGGGCGAATTGGGGCCTGCTTCGTTGCCGGTCATGCTCAGCCTGCAAGCCGAGCGAGGACAAAGCACCTTGGCCCATTGCCTGACAAGTCGCGACGGATTGAAGACACACAGCCGATGGGAACTGTCATGAAACATCGCGTGGCAATCACCGGCCTGGGCGTGGTTTCGCCGTTGGGCTGCGCGCTGGAGGAATTTCGCGATCGACTATTGGCCGGAAAATCGGGCGTTGGTCCAATCACGCTCTTCGACCCGGCACAACTACGCACGCGAATTGCCGCCGAGGTCAAAGAGGATTTCGGGCATCGCCTGCGCGATCGCAAGATTACCTTTGCCTTGGAAGCGGCGCGACGGGCGATGGACCATGCCTCTGCCTGCGGGACTCGGCCGGGCGGCGAACAAGGGGGCGATGGCGCCGGATTGAGCTTGGGCATTGGCTTGGAATTGTTCTCGATGGAAGACCTCGTCGCCATGCGCCGGCCTGACTTTCATCTGCCCAATGGTTTGCACGACCGGCTGACGTTCTTGCAAACTCCCTCGGACCTTTGTTTGCACTTGATCAGCCGACGCTACGGATTCAATTGTCCACCGCTGACCCATACGGCGGCCTGTGCGGCAGGGACCGACGCGATTGGCATGGCCGCGCGATTGATTGCGACCGGCCGGCGCCGTTGGATGCTGGCGGGGGGAACCGATTCCATGATCAATCCGCTCGGCGTGGGGGGTTTTTGCAAGATCTCTGCCACCAGCACCGCGAACGAGACTCCACAAGCCGCGTCCCGCCCGTTCGACCGGCTGCGTGACGGCTTTGTGTTGGGTGAAGGGGCCGGGCTGCTGGTATTAGAACGACTCGAAGACGCCGGCACCCGCGGCGCGACAATTCTCGCCGAAGTCGCCGGCTTTGGAAATTCGTTCGACGCGCACGGCATCAGTGAGCCGCATCCTGAAGGCCGCGGGGCATATCAGGCCATGCGACGTGCCTTGGATGACGCGGAGGTTGCTCCGGAAACAATCGACTGCGTCAACGCCCACGGCAGTGCGACGCCGAAGAACGATCCGATGGAGACCCTGGCTTTGAAGCGGCTGTTTGGTTCACGAGCGACCCAGGTGCCGATTTGCTCGACAAAGTCGATGATCGGGCACCTGATTGCCGCGGCCGGCGCGGTTGAGGTCATCGCGGCAATTCTTTGCATGCGGGCCGGCTGGGTCCATCCGACGATCAATCTCGACCGGCCCGATCCGGCCTGCGACCTGGACTATGTGCCCAAGCAGGCCCGACGGCATGAGCAACGTTATGTCTTGAGCAACTCGTTTGGCTTTGGCGGACAGAATGCCGCGATTGCGCTGCGCAATGGAGACTATCTGGATGGCTAAGATGGAAACTACGACCGACAAATCGCATTCGCCCGGCGTGCGTGACGAACGGATCGACTTCCTGCGAAAATGCGTCGCTGAGCGACTGTTCCTCAAGCCCGAACAAGTGCAGCTCGAAAGCCGCCTGATCGACGATCTGGGGGCCGATTCGCTCGACTTCATCGACCTGCTGTTTCAGCTCGAAAGTCGTTTTGGCGTGGCGTTTCAGCAAGATGAGTTCATCGATTTCACTTTCCGCCAGCTCACGCCGGAAGGATTTTTGATGCCGGAGGCGGTGGAGCAACTCGGCAAGTATTTTCCGGAATTGAAAGAGGTCGATGATCCACGGCAGGTGACTGTGTGGCAGCTTTTGTCGCTGATCACGGTCGAAACGCTGCTAGAGATGGTGGAGCGGAAACTGGATCAACCCACCTAACCGTAAGGCCCGCCGATGAACCCTGCAACTTTTTCTGTTCCCACGCGTCGCCCGTCGAACCACGTCTATTACTCAATGACCAAGGGGTTGTGCGGCACGTGCAAGGGGGCCGTCGATGCCAAGATCATCTTTCGCGATGGGGCGGTGTACCTGGATAAGTTCTGCCCCAAGCATGGGCATCAAGAGTGCCTGGCCGCTTCGTCGGTCGAATGGTATCTCGATTGCCTGTCGTTCGTCGCTCCCAACACGCCGCCTAAGCGGGTGATGAAGGAGGTCGTCGAGGGTTGTCCGTTCGATTGCGGCGCATGTCCTTCGCATCAGCAGCGAGTCTATCTGCCGGTGATCCCTATCACATCAGCCTGCAATCTCGACTGCCCCATTTGTTACACGATCAACAAGAACGACCATGCCCATCGACTTTCGAAGGATGACTTGCAACGGATTCTCGACCACTTGCTGGAAGATCATCCGGAGCTGGACATTATCAACTTCACGGGGGGCGAGCCGACGTTGCACCCGCAGTTGCCTGAGTTCCTGGAGATGTGCCGCGATGCGGGCATCCGTCGCCTGACGATTTCTACCAACGGGTTGAAGCTCCGCGACGAAGAATACGTGCGAAAGTTGGCGGTACTGGACGCTCGGATAGTGCTGTCGCTAGATACTTTCCGCCGCGAGACCGACCTGGCTTTGCTGGGGGCCGACACGGTGAAGACCAAACTCGCGGTGCTCGATCTGTTGGAGAAACACGCCGTCTGTACCACGATCTTGCCCGCGGTCGCTGCCGGACTGAACGATGACGAAGTGGGTGCGTTGTTCGAGTTGGTGTTGGCTCGGCCCAACATCGTGTCGCTGGAGTTGCACACGCTGACTTTTACCGGTCAGGGAGGCGTCGGCTTTCAACGGGAGTCGCGGATCACGATACCCGATTTGCATCGCCGATTGGAACAATCGACGGGCGGGCGGATTCAGTGGCGCGATTTTGTGCCCTCGCCACTGGCCCATCCGCATTGCTACTCGATCTGCTATCTGTTGATCTTGGATGACGGCGGCTACGTTCCATTCGCCCGGCTCACCTCGCGGGCCAAGCTGTTCGAATTGCTGGCGGATTCGCTTTATATCGAGCCGCGCGAACAGTTGCAGCAGGTCTTTCGCGACATGATCGACGACCTGTGGGCGAATCCCGATAAAGTTCCAGAAAGCGCGGCAGTGTTACGTACGATCAAGCGGCTGCTGCGGCAATTGTTTCCCGACAGCGGCCCGCCTCTTTCGATTGACCAGCGACGCAAGATCGCCGAGCGGTCGGCCAAGGCGATCTACATCCATTCGCACATGGATGAAGAGAATTTCGACGTGTCGCGGATCATGAAGTGTTGCGTGGGCGTGCCGGCCCCCGATGGCTCGAACATCCCGACCTGCTCGTACAATGTCCTGTACCGCGAGAAAGACCCGCGTTTTGCCGATGCCAAAATGCTCGAGCGGATGGCCATCACTCGCCCGCACGCGACGACGCACGGGGAGGCACGGTCATGATGGAGTTTCCGGTGATTGAATTAGCGGTGCGCCGCGATGCGGAGACTGCCGGCGAGATGTTCCACTCGTTCAGCAAGGGAATTTGCCCCACGTGTCGTGAGCTGGTTGACGGGGCGCGGTTCATTCGCAGCGGAAGGGTCTATTTGCGCAAGCAGTGTCCGCGGCATGGCCGATCGGAGGCGCTGATCTCCGGCGATGCCGACTGGTTTCTCAAGTCGCTCAATTATCTCAAGCCGAGTTCGGTGCCGCACCGTCATTCGACCGAGGTGCGCGAAGGGTGCCCCCACGACTGCGGCCTGTGTCCCGACCACGAGCAGCATAGTTGTCTGCCGATCATCGAGATCACGAACTACTGCAACTTGGAGTGCCCGATCTGCATCGTGCAGAATCGATACAACTATCATATGAGTCGCGAGGAATTCACGGCCACGATCGACGGACTGATCGAAAAGGAGGGAGTGCTCGACACCGTGAATCTGTCGGGAGGCGAACCGACGATGCACCCGGAGTTTCTCACGCTGCTCGACCTGGCGCAGCGGCCGGAGATTTCGCGGATCTCGATCTCGACTAACGGACTGCGAATGGCCAGTGACTTTGGCTTTTGCCAGGAACTGGCCCGCCGCGGAGTGTATGTGAATCTGCAGATGGATGCACTGCGAAATCCAGAACTGCGAGTGCTGCGCGGCGCGGGAGACCATCATGCGGCCCGGCTCAAGACGCTGGAAAACTTGGAACGAGCCGGCGTGCGGACCACGATTGTTTCGACGGTGGCCAAGGGCGTGAATGACGATCAGATCGGCGACTGCGTGCGGCTGCTCGTGGAGCGGGATTTCATCCTGTCGCTGATGTTTCAGCCGGCGGCGTATACGGGTTACGGCGGCGCTCATTTCGGTCCGCACGATCCGCTGGATACGATGACGATCCCCGATGTGGTTCACGCCATGGAATCGCAGACGGATGGGATGTTGCGTGCGAGTGATTTTCTGCCGTTGCCTTGCTCTCACCCGAGTTGCTTCGGGCTGACGTATTTGTTGAAGACCGACGACGGGCTGGTGCCGTTTCCGCGGTTCATCGAGATTGAAAAGTATCTGGAGGTAATCGCCAATCGTGGCACGATCCGACCCGACGCGAGTTTTCAGGGCGCGCTGAAGTCGGCCATCGACCAGCTTTGGTCGGCGGCCGGCCAGATTCCCGATGCCGAGCGCGTGTTGCGGACCTTAAAGCGGGCGTTGAGACTGATGTATCCCGAGGATCGGGTGTTGCAATTGGAAGAACGGCTGCGAATCGGCGAGGGCCTGGTGAAGACTATCTTCATTCATGCTTTCATGGATGAGCACACGTTCGAAGTCGATCGCATCAAGAAGTGCTGCACGCATTATGCACTGCCAGACGGGCGGCTGATGCCGGGGTGTGCCTACAACATGTTCTATCGCCACAAAGATGCTCGGTTTATCGGTCCGGCGGGCAAGACTTCGATCTGGGGAAAGTCAGCCAACGACGAAGTAACGCCTGCCGGGATGGAGAATCGCTGATGGACTTTGCACCGATGTTGCAAGGCAAACGTGTGTTGGTGACTGGCGGCTCGCGCGGACTGGGGCGGGCGATCTGTGTCCAATTCGGTCGTGAAGGGGCAAAGGTCGCTTTTACTTTCGTGCGAAATGACGAAGCGGCGGCAGAAACCGTGGGCTTGTGCCGTGAAGTAGGCATCGAGGCGGAAGCACATAAGCGGTCGGTGCTGGATTCCGCCGGAACTGCGGGCTTGATCAAGGATCTGGAACAGCGGTGGGGCGGCATTGATATTTTGGTAAACAATGCGGGGATCAGTCAGATTTTGCCCCTCGCGTTAATGGACGAAGAGGATTGGGACCATGTGATGGATATCAACGTGAAAGGGACGTTTCTCACCTCGCGGGCCGTGTTGCCGGGAATGATGCGACGGCAAGGGGGAGTGATCTTGAATCTCGGTTCGCTGGCCGGGGCACGGATGTTGGCGGCGCCTGTGCATTATTGTGCCAGCAAGGCGGCGATCCGAGGTCTGACGCAAGCAATGGCCAAGGAGGTCGCTCGCTACAAGATTCGCGTGTTATGCCTGGCGCCGGGTCTGCTGGACGACGGCATGGGACGAAATCTGCCCGAACACGAACTGGCCGATTATTTGCATCACTGCTCGTTAGGAAGATTGGGGACGCTGGACGAGGTGGCCGAGTTCGCAGCGTTTTTGGTGTCCGATGCCAATAGTTATATGAGCGGCGAGACGATCGTGATGGATGGCGGAATCTGAATTGGCTAGCTATGTCCGAATCGCTCGCACCACTCCCACGAGTCCTGATCATCGGCGCAGGACCGGCGGGATTGGCAATCGCGGCCTGCTTGAAAGAACGGCAAGTCGCATTCCGGCTGGTCGATCGTCAAGGAACCATCGGGGGCGCGTATCAACATATTTATGCCAACATGACGCTTGCATCGCCGACGAAATATACGGAGCTGCCTGGTCTGTCGCTGAAAACTCCAGGAGAGTACATCACCGCCGGCGAGTACCGTGAATATCTGGAGCGTTATGCGGAACACCACAAGCTCGTCGTCGAACGATCCGAAGTAATGAAAGTTGCACGAGAAGACGAGCGATTCGCCGTGTCATTTGCTGGGCAAACAGAGACGAAGACGTTCGACGCGATCGTTGCGGCCAGCGGGATGTTTGATTTCCCTCGGTGGCCGGAGATTGAAGGTCTGCCGCAAGCAAAATCCGCCGCCGGTAGTATGGTTGGAAGTGCGTCCCCCTTGATGATTCATTCTTCCCACTGGCAAGGGCCCGAGCCGTATCGCGGGCGTCGGATACTGATCATCGGCGGGGCGACCAGCGCGGTGGAAATTGCCGAAGAGTGTGCTCGGGCCGGCTTGCGTCCGACGGTGTCGGCCCGCGGAAAGGGAGTGCGGCTTATCTCGCAGCGGATTCTGGGGCGAGACATCCACGATTATGCGCATTTGTTCATGGGCTGGTTGCCGCGTTGGATTGCCGGCACGTATTGCGATCGGCAACCCACGTTGCCGGGAGGCAACCGGGGCTTCAAGAATCTTCAAAAGGCGGGCGCGATCGAGGTCCGCGGCGAATTACGACGATTCGCGAGCAAACAAGCGGAGTTCGCAGATGGGAGCAGCGGCGAATTCGACGTCGTCGTATTGGCCACCGGTCTGCGATTCGAAACGCCTTATTTGCCGCCGGAGGTCGCGCGGACCTCAGCCGGTTATCCGCAGGCGGATCGGGGCGAGAGTCGCTCTTGGCCGGGGCTGTATTTGATTGGCTTTCCCTGTTCGCGCTCGCTGGCCAGTGAGTTCCTACGCGGGATTCGGCTGGATGCGCCGGTCGTTGCCGGTCGAATTGAGCGACGATTGAGGGAAATAAGGAGTCATTAGGACTGTCCTGCTTAGAGTTTCCTATCCCACATAATTGGCAAATTGATTGGTTCCCCAATCCTCCCAGCGTAACGATGCCGATACTAATCAACCCACTACGTTGCACTTCGCAGGCCAACCCCGAGGGGACCGTTGGAGGGAACGGTGTTTTCCCACCGCACAGATCGATCACGATTGCTGCGATTCGTGATGGCGCGAGTAACACGATTCTCGTTGCCGAGCAATCGGACTATGGTATCGACGCAACCGCATGATGGAGGAGCCTCTTTCGTCAGAGATCAATTTTCACGGTTTTGTCGGAAAGTGCAGTTACCATCCAACGCAACAAAAAAGGTGAACGAACCAGTTTTGATTCGTTCACCCTTAGGATTTGATGGTCAATTTGTCGAAGCAGAGTTTACTTCTTCGCCACGCCCAACTCCCCAAGCTTGGCGGCAATGTCTTTGCCGTGGGTTTCGGTTTTCACGGTCTTGTCGATGCCCAGGATCTTGCCGTCCTTGCCGATGTAGAAGGTCCAGCGCTCAGGATTCGGGCGACCTTCATGAACGACACCGTAAGCTTCGGCCACTTTCTTGCTGGGGTCGCTGAGGATGGGATAGTCCAAGCTCAATTCGGTGGCAAATTCCTTGTTGTACTCAGGCGTATCGCAACTGGCCGTGAAGTAGGCCACTTCGAATGCCTTCAAGTCATTGCCGAATTCCTTCATGGACTTGCATTCCTTGGTGCAACCGCCCGTCTTGGCCTTGGGGAACCAGGCGATGACGATGGCCTTCTTGCCTTTGAGTTCGTCCGACGAGTAGGTCTTGCCGTCGGTGCCGACCAGCGAGAAGGCGGGGGCCGGATCGCCGACCTTCGGCTCAGCGGCGATCGACGAAAGGGCGCTCGACAAAGACAGCGCCAACACTACGCTCAGAATCAACAAATGTTTCATGGCAGGCATGCTCCTCAAGGTGGGATGAAGGGGGGAATCAACCAGTCGCGTTGCCAATGTGCCTTTGTGGCAACGGAACGACCGTCTCAGATTAACACACCGGACGGTTATGTGCCACTGCTTGAAAGTTGCCGATTTCGTCAAATCTATTCCGTTTCGATACTTCGGCGACTTTCAAGCAGTGGTCCCGTTCCACAGCTAGTGACGATCCGTCTTGGTGGTGCGCGGAGCACTGCTTGAAGTTCGCCGAATAAGCTGATGATGATGGCGACCAAATCGCGGCGAACTTCGAGCAGTGGCACATCCATGCTCACAACAGGTCCTTCAAGCTAGCCAAACCAATCGGCTCGCGACTGTAAAATGGCTCGCCGTATGCCGTCCCAATCGACCAGCCCCAAAAGGCCGCCTGGTCACGCAAACGGTCGATGAAGGTGGGAGGCTCTTGCGGCCGGCCGGTGATGAACTGGCTGCGATAACACTCGATGGCGGCCCGTTTTTGCTCCCAGTAAGGGGTGATGTCCAGCACGAAGTCGGGGTGTTCGACCTGCCGCAAATGGACGCACCAATAGTAGAAAATTCGCTGTGGATGATGCGGCTCGCCGGGGAGGTCGCTCTTGGTGAGCTTGGACCAGAATCGGGCCGCCTCGATCATCTCCGTGGCCGCCACGTGGTCGGGATGGGCATCGACCCAATACGGAGCGAAAATCCAACGGGGCTTTTCCAGACGGAAGACGCCTGCGACTTTTGCCCGGGCTTCGAGCGTATGTTCCAACTTGCGATTGGGAAGTCCCAAGTTCTGCCGCCAGGGATTTCCCAACCGGACATTGGCGGCCGCCGTTTCTTCGGCCCTGATCTCCGGCGTGCCATGCGGTGTCGGTTCGCCGCTGGTCAGGTCGAGGATCCCTACTCGCAGCCCCTCGGCCTGGAATTTTAGAATAGCACCGGCCATGCCCAGTTCGGCATCGTCAGGATGAGGTGCGACAACCAGGATATCCAGCACGCGAAAATTCCTTCATGGTTGAGCGGTCTGGCCCCGTTTGCCGATAAGGTCAGGTTAAACTACATTCGAGACTCCGGCAACGACCTGCCGAAGCACTTGCCACACTAAAGATCAACGCATCCCATCGTTCAGAACCGATTCTCCATGACTAATAACGCGACTGCCGTATACGACCAGCTTTGCCACCATTTCCGCCAGGCCGCCTTGTTGACCTCGGTCGAGTCCTTGCTCGGTTGGGACGAACGTTGCCTCATGCCGCCCGCTGGGGGCGAGTATCGAGCCGAGCAGATGACATTGCTCACCGGGATGATTCACGACCGGGTCACCGATCCGCGGATTGAGGAATGGTTGCAGATCCTGGCCGACAGTGCTTTGGTCAGCGATCCGGCCAGCGACGCGGGGACGACCATTCGCCAGGTACGACGACAGTACGACAAGAAAGTGAAGCTCCCCAAATCGCTGGTCGAAGAATTGACCCGCACGAGCGTCTTGGGGCAACAGGCCTGGCAAGAAGCCAGGCACACGAACGATTTCTCGCGGTTCGAGCCGTTGTTGACCAAACAGGTTCATCTCAAGCAACAGCAGGCCGAGGCGTTGGGATATAAAGAGTGCCCTTACGACGCCTTGTTGGACGACTATGAACCGGGTGAACTCACATCCAACGTCACGCGTGTTTTGAATGCCTTGCGTGTCAAGTTGGTTCCGCTCGTGGCCGATTTGGTGGCCAGTTCTCGTAAGGCGCCGGTCGAAATCGTGCAGCGGCATTTTCCTCAGCCTGCGCAGGAAGCGTTCGGAAAGGAAGTGGCCGCAAAGGTCGGCTTCGAGTTTGATCGTGGTCGGCTCGACGTCACGGCACATCCGTTTTGCTCAGGCGGAGGTCCACACGACTGCCGCATCACCACCCGTTACGACGAGCAGTTCTTCAACAGCGCCTTCTTCGGCATCTTGCACGAGGCGGGACACGGAATTTACGAGCAGGGTTTGCGGGCCGATCAGTATGGCTTGCCTCCGGGCGAAGCAGTGTCATTGGGCATACACGAGTCGCAGTCCCGGCTGTGGGAGAACCTCGTCGGCCGCAGCCGCGCTTTTTGGAAGTTCTTCTATGGCGATGCCCAACGGCATTTTCCCAAGTCGTTGGGAAATGTCGCGGCGGACGACTTTTACTTTGCCATCAACGACGTGCGGCCTTCGCTGATTCGAGTCGAGGCGGACGAGGCGACATATAATCTGCACATTCTGGTCCGGTTCGAACTTGAGCAGGACTTGATCGAGGGCAACTTGAAAGTCGCCGATTTACCGATGGCCTGGAACGAGAAGTATCGCAAGTACTTGGGGATCGAACCTCCTGATTTCGCGCAGGGCGTGCTGCAAGACATCCATTGGAGTGCCGGCTTTCCAGCACATTGGGATCCTAAGCTTAGAATTCCACGTGGACAAGTTGTCGCG
>JADMIO010796516.1_pt1 | contig 55497 bp, 40 predicted proteins | sample 8958161 | NCBI WGS metagenome assembly JADMIO01 (sample SAMN16585339, study PRJNA669376) | soil metagenome | isolation source: Crop rotation soil | place: USA: Cullars Rotation, Alabama | collected 2011
CTTTCCCGTAAACTTCACATCCCGACCACATACAGGCAAAGTAATGGCATTACCGCGAGCCATTACTCCTACGCGCGCAATTAACGAATCCACCATCGGGGCAGCTGGTGTCGATAACGAAGTATCTTCAACCGGTTGAGTATTGAGCGTATGTTTTGGAATAACAGGCGCACGCTTCATTATCTAATCTCCCAGCGTGGTTTAATCAGACGATCGAAAATTTCATTGCAGACAGGTTCCCAAATAGAAAGAGCATTTCTCCAGGCACCAGTTGAAGAGCGTTGATCAATGGCCTGTTCAAAAACAGTTCTCATCCGGATCTGACCTTTACCAACTTCATCCGTTTCACGTACAACATTTTTTAGAACCATGCTTCCCCAGGCATCCCGAATTTGCTCCTCCATCCACGGGGACTGAGAGCCATTACTATTGCTGTATTTGGTAAGCAAAATACGTACATCAGGCTCGAACCCTTTAAGATCAACGTTCTTGAGCAGATCACGAAGCATATCGAAAAACTGCAGTGCGGAGGTGTAGTCAAACAACTCAGCAGGCGTGGGAACAATCAGCACATCAGCAGCACATACGACATTAATCGTGCCGATACCCAGGTTAGGCGCGCTGTCAATAACTATGACATCATAGTCATGAGCAACAGTTTCAATGGCCAGTCGGAGCATCAGGTGTGGATCGGTGGGCAGTTTACCTTCATCAAATTTGCCCATTAACTCAGTTTCAATACGGTGCAGAGCCAGACAGGAAGGAATAATGTCAAGCCCCGGCCAGCAAGTGGGCTTTATTGCATAAGTGACATCGTCCTTTTCCCCAAGATAGAAAGGCAGGAGAGTGTCTTCTGCATGAATATGAAGATCTGGTACCCATCCGTGATACATTGAGGCTGTTCCCTGGGGGTCGTTACCTTCCACGAGCAAAACACGTAGCCCCTTCAGAGCCAGATCCTGAGCAAGATGAACAGAAACTGAGGTTTTGTAAACGCCTCCTTTATGGGCAGCAACCCCGATCACCGGTGGAAATACGTCTTCAGCACGTCGCAATCGCGTACCAAACACATCACGCATATGATTAATTTGTTCAATTGTATAACCAACACGTTGCTCAACCCGTCCTCGAATTTCCATATCCGGGTGCGGTAGTCGCCCTGCTTTCTCGGCATCTCTGATAGCCTGAGAAGAAACCCCAACTAAATCCGCTGCTTCACCTATTCTCCAGCGCCGGGTTATTTTCCTCGCTTCCGGGCTGTCATCATTAAACTGTGCAATGGCGATAGCCTTCGTCATTTCATGACCAGCGTTTATGCACTGGTTAAGTGTTTCCATGAGTTTCATTCTGAACATCCTTTAATCATTGCTTTGCGTTTTTTTATTAAATCTTGCAATTTACTGCAAAGCAACAACAAAATCGCAAAGTCATCAAAAAACCGCAAAGTTGTTTAAAATAAGAGCAACACTACAAAAGGAGATAAGAAGAGCACATACCTCAGTCACTTATTATCACTAGCGCTCGCCGCAGCCGTGTAACCGAGCATAGCGAGCGAACTGGCGAGGAAGCAAAGAAGAACTGTTCTGTCAGATAGCTCTTACGCTCAGCGCAAGAAGAAATATCCACCGTGGGAAAAACTCCAGGTAGAGGTACACACGCGGATAGCCAATTCAGAGTAATAAACTGTGATAATCAACCCTCATCAATGATGACGAACTAACCCCCGATATCAAGTCACATGACGAAGGGAAAGAGAAGGAAATCAACTGTGACAAACTGCCCTCAAATTTGGCTTCCTTAAAAATTACAGTTCAAAAAGTATGAGAAAATCCATGCAGGCTGAAGGAAACAGCAAAACTGTGACAAATTACCCTCAGTAGGTCAGAACAAATGTGACGAACCACCCTCAAATCTGTGACAGATAACCCTCAGACTATCCTGTCGTCATGGAAGTGATATCGCGGAAGGAAAATACGATATGAGTCGTCTGGCGGCCTTTCTTTTTCTCAATGTATGAGAGGCGCATTGGAGTTCTGCTGTTGATCTCATTAACACAGACCTGCAGGAAGCGGCGGCGGAAGTCAGGCATACGCTGGTAACTTTGAGGCAGCTGGTAACGCTCTATGATCCAGTCGATTTTCAGAGAGACGATGCCTGAGCCATCCGGCTTACGATACTGACACAGGGATTCGTATAAACGCATGGCATACGGATTGGTGATTTCTTTTGTTTCACTAAGCCGAAACTGCGTAAACCGGTTCTGTAACCCGATAAAGAAGGGAATGAGATATGGGTTGATATGTACACTGTAAAGCCCTCTGGATGGACTGTGCGCACGTTTGATAAACCAAGGAAAAGATTCATAGCCTTTTTCATCGCCGGCATCCTCTTCAGGGCGATAAAAAACCACTTCCTTCCCCGCGAAACTCTTCAATGCCTGCCGTATATCCTTACTGGCTTCCGCAGAGGTCAATCCGAATATTTCAGCATATTTAGCAACATGGATCTCGCAGATACCGTCATGTTCCTGTAGGGTGCCATCAGATTTTCTGATCTGGTCAACGAACAGATACAGCATACGTTTTTGATCCCGGGAGAGACTATATGCCGCCTCAGTGAGGTCGTTTGACTGGACGATTCGCGGGCTATTTTTACGTTTCTTGTGATTGATAACCGCTGTTTCCGCCATGACAGATCCATGTGAAGTGTGACAAGTTTTTAGATTGTCACACTAAATAAAAAAGAGTCAATAAGCAGGGATAACTTTGTGAAAAAACAGCTTCTTCTGAGGGCAATTTGTCACAGGGTTAAGGGCAATTTGTCACAGACAGGACTGTCATTTGAGGGTGATTTGTCACACTGAAAGGGCAATTTGTCACAACACCTTCTCTAGAACCAGCATGGATAAAGGCCTACAAGGCGCTCTAAAAAAGAAGATCTAAAAACTATAAAAAAAATAATTATAAAAATATCCCCGTGGATAAGTGGATAACCCCAAGGGAAGTTTTTTCAGGCATCGTGTGTAAGCAGAATATATAAGTGCTGTTCCCTGGTGCTTCCTCGCTCACTCGACCGGGAGGGTTCGAGAAGGGGGGGCACCCCCCTTCGGCGTGCGCGGTCACGCGCACAGGGCGCAGCCCTGGTTAAAAACAAGGTTTATAAATATTGGTTTAAAAGCAGGTTAAAAGACAGGTTAGCGGTGGCCGAAAAACGGGCGGAAACCCTTGCAAATGCTGGATTTTCTGCCTGTGGACAGCCCCTCAAATGTCAATAGGTGCGCCCCTCATCTGTCAGCACTCTGCCCCTCAAGTGTCAAGGATCGCGCCCCTCATCTGTCAGTAGTCGCGCCCCTCAAGTGTCAATACCGCAGGGCACTTATCCCCAGGCTTGTCCACATCATCTGTGGGAAACTCGCGTAAAATCAGGCGTTTTCGCCGATTTGCGAGGCTGGCCAGCTCCACGTCGCCGGCCGAAATCGAGCCTGCCCCTCATCTGTCAACGCCGCGCCGGGTGAGTCGGCCCCTCAAGTGTCAACGTCCGCCCCTCATCTGTCAGTGAGGGCCAAGTTTTCCGCGAGGTATCCACAACGCCGGCGGCCGGCCGCGGTGTCTCGCACACGGCTTCGACGGCGTTTCTGGCGCGTTTGCAGGGCCATAGACGGCCGCCAGCCCAGCGGCGAGGGCAACCAGCCGAGGGCTTCGCCCTGTCGCTCGACTGCGGCGAGCACTACTGGCTGTAAAAGGACAGACCACATCATGGTTCTGTGTTCATTAGGTTGTTCTGTCCATTGCTGACATAATCCGCTCCACTTCAACGTAACACCGCACGAAGATTTCTATTGTTCCTGAAGGCATATTCAAATCGTTTTCGTTACCGCTTGCAGGCATCATGACAGAACACTACTTCCTATAAACGCTACACAGGCTCCTGAGATTAATAATGCGGATCTCTACGATAATGGGAGATTTTCCCGACTGTTTCGTTCGCTTCTCAGTGGATAACAGCCAGCTTCTCTGTTTAACAGACAAAAACAGCATATCCACTCAGTTCCACATTTCCATATAAAGGCCAAGGCATTTATTCTCAGGATAATTGTTTCAGCATCGCAACCGCATCAGACTCCGGCATCGCAAACTGCACCCGGTGCCGGGCAGCCACATCCAGCGCAAAAACCTTCGTGTAGACTTCCGTTGAACTGATGGACTTATGTCCCATCAGGCTTTGCAGAACTTTCAGCGGTATACCGGCATACAGCATGTGCATCGCATAGGAATGGCGGAACGTATGTGGTGTGACCGGAACAGAGAACGTCACACCGTCAGCAGCAGCGGCGGCAACCGCCTCCCCAATCCAGGTCCTGACCGTTCTGTCCGTCACTTCCCAGATCCGCGCTTTCTCTGTCCTTCCTGTGCGACGGTTACGCCGCTCCATGAGCTTATCGGGTCCACTCGCGAACGCAGAAAGGCCCACCCGAAGGTGAGCCAGTGTGATTACATTTGCGGCCTAACTGTGGCCAGTCCAGTTACGCTGGAGTCACTAGTATTTAGGTGACACTATAGAAGCGGCCGCGACAACTTGTCCACGTGGAATTCTAAGCTTAGGATCCCAATGTGCTGGAAAGGCGCTGCCGCGAATTACCGCGCCAGTGTTCACGGGCAAATCGGCTTGCAGTACATCGAGGAACGACTGGTACTTTGATTCATCCCCGCCAAAAACGAGTTTGATTACTCTTTCACGCATCTCTTGATCGCTTTCAGGCTCGGCCATCGTTCTTATCCCTAATCAAATTCCTATGAGAGTTAAGCTTTGGCGGGGACGCCTCTGCCGCGAAAGAGAAAGGTCATAATGAAGCCTGCAACGAAGCCCCCGATGTGCGCCATGTATGCCACGCCGCCTGACTCGGCAGTGTTGGAGATCGAACCGATTCCACTGATGAACTGAAGTACAATCCAAAGGCCGATAACCACCAGCGCCGGCATCGGAATCACGCCTCTTCCCATCAGGACGTTTACTCTTGTTCTGGGAAACATCACGAGGTACGCGCCGAGCACGCCGGCTATTGCGCCCGACGCGCCGAGGTTGGGAACGTTGGATCCTGCGCTGAATGCCAACTGGGAAAATGTTGCGGCGATCCCACATACCAGATAGAAAATCGCGAACTTCAGGTGGCCAAAACTGTCCTCAACATTGTCTCCAAAGATCCACAAATAGAGCATGTTGCCCAATAAATGGAGCCATCCAGCATGCATGAACATCGACGAAAACAAGGTTGGAAAATCTCCGGATGGATTCGCGAGGAACCGGCGAGGTACCAGCGCCCATTGTTGGATGAATGTATCTCCGCCGTTAAGCTCGGCAAAGAAAACCAGGATATTAACGAGGATCAACGCATAGGTAACTACCGGCACAGTCCTGCGCGCGCTGTTGTCATCTCCAATTGGAAACATCTCAACCTCCTCCTCTTTCTCGCTTGCCTTCATTGTAAGAAGTCAACGAATTGCGCCGCTGCTCCTGGACAAGCGTAGATACACCCGATCGGTCTGGCAGGTGTATTGATCTCGTGCTTCAAACCGTACGCTCTAGCTACAAAAAAAAAGGACAAATGCTTAGTAGCAAGAGAGGAGCCATCGGGTGGATCGATGTAAGTAGATACGATAAGGACCATTCTCGTTGAAGGGATAGGAGGGATGGTGGAATAAACTTCAGAATGAGAAAAACTCAAGCAACAATACCCAACTCAGCGTCGTCTGTCCGGTGGAACGTCTGTCAGAGTCGTGCTCCGATGGAGGAGATTTGTGGACTTAGCGGTAGAAGCATTAGTCGTTAATGAATGCAATATACTGATTGTTGGGTATACCTCACTGCGCTACGGTTGCCGCAATACGACGAGGATCGATTCGCCAAACATTGCCGGCCCGTATATTAGAAAGCCAAACCGAACCCAGACCAACTCGAATCGCATCTCCGCCAGCGCCTTCAAACTGCTGAACTACTTTATTCGTTGTTGGATCAATCCGCGAAATCGGAAATTCAAATGAGGTAACCCAAACCGAACCCTCGCCGAATGCAATCTCGCCCCCCGGTCCCGGCACGCCCACCTCAATCGTTTCGACAAGCTTATTTGTCTTCGGATCGACCTTCGAGACATCGCCGCTGGTTTGATTTAGAGTCCAAACAAAGCCGCCGCCAATGGTCAGGAATCTGGGTGCCTTTCCTACGGGTATCGACTCAACCACCAGATTCGTCTCCGGATTCACACGGGTGAGCACATTGGATGCCGTTCCTGTTACCCAGATCGCTCCTTCGCCGGAGGCTACGGTGAATGAACCAGCGGGGACCTGAATCTCAGCTACAACCTTATTCGTTACGGGATCGATGCGTGCGAGCGTTCCTTTTTTGTCGGTGATCATCCAGATGCTATCCGTGCCTGCCGCAAGGCCTCCTTCAGAATCACCGATCCCGATAGGAATCGTCGTAGTAACTTTTCCTTCTTTCAGATCGACGCGCGCGAGCGCCTGATCGCCGCAGAGAGGCACCCACAAGCTGCCAAAACCAGTGGCCAACCCGGAACAGGGACCCTTGCCCACTTCGATCATAGCCAGGACTTTATTGGTCTTTGGGTCGAGCCTTGCGACGATGTTTTTGGGTTGGTTTGAAACCCAGACGGATTCGTCGATAGCAATCCAATCCGGCGCACCAGGGACTTCAAATACCGCGTCAGGCTTAAGAGCCGTAATTGGTACTCGCACCCCGGGAGTCTTGACACCCGGTCTCGGTGTACGCTTTTGCGTCTGGCCAGTCAAAAATGACGGCGAAAAATAAAAGAAAAGAATCGGGAGGGCGATAAGGATTCGTATCATGGTAGGTCATCATAACAAAAAACAGGATGATTGCGGTATCCACGGCATTGAGGTTTTGCGGAAGTTAAACCGGAGAGGGCGTGGAAGAAGTGCCGAGGAGAACGGCAGATTAATACGGCGCAGAAAAGGGGGAGGAACATCGCTCTATGACACTGCCGGGCCATCCAGGGTACACATTAACATTGATCGTTAACCGCGACTGCGTTAGAGTTTCTCGGCTATCGCTTCTGGAGTAGAATATAGCTCGTCGTGATTCGACATCTAAACATCGAATAAAGCCTGCTGAAATCTCCCGTAGATCTTCTATGAGGTATCAACGATTTGGACTGCTTCTCGTGCTGGTAGTCGCGGCTGCTTGGCCGGTCCTATCTCAAAACCAAACTAAGAATGATTTCTTCGAAACCAGGGTTAGGCCGATCTTCGCTACTGAGTGCTTTTCGTGTCACACCGATTCCCAGCTGGGTGGGCTTCGACTTGACTCGCGCGATGCATTGCTCAAAGGCGGAAAGTCCGGACCGGCTATTGTTCCCGGCGATCCCGATAAAAGCATTCTTATGTCCGCGATCCGTCAGACCGGCACCTTGAAAATGCCAAAAGGCGGGAAGCTAACTAACGATCAGATCGACGCAATAGCGCAGTGGATTCGCGCCGGCGCCGTATGGCCTGAGGCTGTAAAACAACCAGTTCCCGCAAAAGGCGAAATGGTAATCGACCCGGCGCGCAGAGCATTTTGGTCGTTTCAGCCGTTGCATCCGGCTACGGCGCCGGCGGTCAAGAACAACCACTGGCCCAAAACGGACATCGACCGCTTTATTCTTGCGCGGCTGGAGAAGGAAGGGCTCGCGCCGGTTGAGTTCGCGGATCGGCGGACGCTGTTGAGACGCGCCACCCTCGATCTGACCGGACTGCCGCCGACCGCGGAAGAAATCGAAGCGTTTGAAAACGACAAGTCTTCGGATGCGTTCGCAAAAGTAGTCGATCGACTGCTTGCGTCGCCACAATACGGTGAACGATGGGGACGTCTCTGGCTTGATGTAGCGCGCTACGGAGAAGACGATTATCGGAGTCTTGATCCAATGGGTCGTGGGTACGCGCCTTATCCGCATGCCTATCTGTATCGCGATTGGGTGGTAAAAGCGTTTAACGAAGACCTGCCATATGACCAGTTCGTTCGCGCACAACTGGCCGGCGATCAGATGGATGAAAAATCGCGGGTGAGGACTTTGCCGGCGCTCGGATTTCTTGGGCAGGGACCGTGGTTTTACGATAACGGCGCGGTAGAAGTGACGCGAGCGGATGAACGTCACGACCGGATCGACGTAGTCAGCCGCGGGTTTTTGGGTCTCACGGTTGGCTGCGCGCGTTGTCACGATCACAAATACGATCCAATTCCCACTAAGGACTACTACGCCATGGGAGGTATTTTTGCCAGCACGGCGTATAAGGAATATCCACAGGTCCCCAACAGCGTTGTGGATAAATATACCGAACAAGAAAAGAAGCTGAAGAGCAAGGAGAAGCAACTCGGTGAGTTCCTTCAGAACGAAAGCAGACAACTATCGGAGAGCTTAACTCTGCAAGCATCCAAATATATGCAGGCGGTTTGGCGTGTTGTAGGGGAACCAAAGGAAGATCTCAACGAGGCAATCGAAAAGAATAAGCTCGATTACGAGTTGATGCAGCGCTGGATCAAATTCCTTGCGCGACCTCCTCGCCACTATCCTTATCTCAAGGATTGGCAGGCGATGATGGCCAGAGGGGGAACCGCTGCGCAAGCTAAGAAGCTCGCTGACGATTTCCAGGCACTGTTACAAGACATCCTTTACGAGCGCAAGGACCTGAAAGAGCAGAACGAAATCATCATCGCCAAATCGCTAACCGGAACAAAACCGAAAGAACCGCTGTTCAAACCAAACGAATTTGTTACAAACGACGATTTTTGCCCAAGCTGCGCGGTCGAGACCAAGGTAATGAGCCTCGAGCGCACTAATCTCTGGATGGACGTATATGTTCGCGATCTCGACGATCCAATGCTTCCGGGGGTCATACAAAAATACAAGCCGGGGCTGTTGTCATTCAGGGGATGGGGGCTTGAACGCCAGATGGGCGCAGACGGCCGTGCTTATCTGACCGCACTTCAAAACGATATCGAGACCTTCAGAAAGGCAATGCCTGCGCAATACCCCTACGTGCACGGTGTTGCCGATCAGGAAAAGCCGGTCGACCTTCCGGTCAGCCTCCGGGGGAACCCGAATAATCTCGGTGAGGTTATCCCCCGCGGATTCTTATCGGTCCTGTCGCCGGATAAACGCATCTGTTTTAGCAAAGGCAGTGGAAGGCTGGAGCTGGCGGATGCCATTCTGAAACAGCCTTTGGCGATGCGAGTTATCGTTAACCGGATTTGGAAGTGGCACTTCGGCACGGGAATCGTAGATACGCCGAGTAATTTTGGTTTCAATGGAGAGCGTCCGATTCATCCTGAATTATTGGAGTATCTCGCCGATTTCTTTACGCGCAATGGCTTGTCGATAAAAAAGCTTCACCGCGAGATAATGCTCAGCGCCGTGTACCAGTTAAGCAACGAAACAGTCAAAGCCAATTATGATAAGGACTCATCGAACAGGCTCTATTGGCGAGCTAATAAAAGGCGAATGGACGTGGAGCAGATTCGAGACTCGCTGCTGGCGACGTCCGGAGCGCTTGATAAGAAGCTGGGCGGTCCCTCGGAAGCTTTGACGCCTCAATCGACTCGCAGAACTTTGTATGGAAGAGTGAGCCGGTACAAGCTGGATGATTTTCTCCAGCTCTTCGATTTTCCGAGTCCGAACATTTCTGCCGAGCAGCGATATGCCACGAACGTTCCGTTGCAGAGGCTGTTTTTCATGAACAGCGATTTTGTGCAACAACAGGCGGAGCTGCTGGCTCAGAAGATTGAAGCCGAGCCCACTTTGGAATCCAGAATACAGAAAGCTTACCGTCTGGTGTTTGGCCGCGCGGCCAGCCCCGAAGAGCTAAGGTTAGGAATCGAGTATCTTCGGAGTGAGCCTCTAAAAGAATACGAGGAACGAAAGAAAGCCGAGGAAGAGAAGAAAAAGAAGAAGGCTGAAGAGGAAGCGAAGAAGGCTGAGGAGGCAAATAAGAAAACTGAAAAGAAGGAAATGGCCGACAAGCCGTCCGACAAACCTTCCGAGAAAGCGACCGACAAGCCCGCCGACAAACCGGCCGACGCGCCAAAAACTACACCGGATATGCCCGAAGTCCCCATGATGGATCCAGGCGGCATGATGGCCGGCGTCGTTCCCAGCGCAGCCAAGGCTGACGAAAAGAAACCCCTGCTGCCGGTGACGCACTGGGGGCGCTACATCAAGATATTGCTCAGCTCGAGCGAGTTTATGTTCATAAACTGAGGATGATGAACCTTGGGGGCGCTCCTCAGTGGGAGCCTCCTTTCCAGTTTTATGAGGTCTAGTGGCGCTCCGGCGCCAGATTTTGAGGTACGGGACGATGACACACAAAGAGCCTGCACCCATAACTCGTCGCGAAGCACTCTGCCGTATGGGAAGCGGTTTTGGGATGATGGCGTTTGCTGGTCTGATCGGAGAATCGATTGCGCGCGCACAAACACAAGCGCCCGAGCAACCTGCTAATAAGTGGCCGAAAGGCGGCGTGCATCATGCCGCCCGGGCGAAGCACATAATTTTCCTTTATATGAACGGCGGGCTTTCGCAGGTGGATAGCTTCGATCCAAAGCCTATGCTGGACAAGTATCACGGACAGCCGTTACCCGGAGGAAGTATCGCCACGGAACGAAAGACCGGAGCGCTGCTGCGGTCACCATTCAGCTTTAAGAAGTACGGTCAATGCGGCATGGATGTGAGCGAGCTATTTCCGAACGTCGCAGAGTGCGCGGATAGCATCTGCTGGATTCGATCCATGTGCACGGACATCCCCAATCACGAACCTTCAATGCTGATGATGAATACGGGTTTTAGCCAGGCAGGACGCCCGTCGCTCGGTTCGTGGCTTACGTATGGTCTGGGGGTGGAGAACAAGAATCTCCCGGGCTTTGTAGTACTTTGTCCCGATGTTCCGACCACAGTTGGTCCGCCTCTCTGGAACAGTTCCTTCTTACCAGCAATTCATCAGGGTACTTATATTTCAGACAAGCCAGGGGAGAAACAGAGCGCTGATCTCCTGGTGGAACCGGGGTTCGATCCCCAGAAACTGATCTCATACATTCACAATCAGAAGTTTGAGTTACCAGAGCAAAGACGCGAGCTTGATCTGTTAACGCGGCTGAATCGCATGCAGATGGAGCGAGAGAAATCGCGAGATCCTCAACTGGAAGCGACTATTCAGTCGATGGAGACGGCTTACCGAATGCAGACTGAGGCTCCGGAAGTCTTTGACATACGCAAAGAGACACCGGCGACATTGAAGCTTTATGGTCCGGGCAGCACCGCCCGTGGTTGTCTGCTTGCGGTTCGATTGGTAGAGCGCGGTGTGCGCATGGTGCAGGTCTATTATGCGAAAGGGGACCCGTGGGATGCGCACATTGATATCCAGGCGCATCGCAAATGCGCAATGGATTCGGATCAACCGTTTGCCGCGGTGATCAAGGACTTGAAGTCTCGGGGGTTATTTGACGACACATTGGTGATTTGTGGTTCAGAGTTCGGGCGAACGCCGGTAGTCGAGACGGGGGGTGGGAATGGGATCCAGAACGGACGGGATCACAATCCCTTCGCCTTTACGATGTGGATGGCGGGCGGCGGCGTCAAAGGCGGAACAATCTACGGTGCGACGGACGATTTTGGTTTTAAGACCGCGGATAAGCCTGTTCACGTCCATGACTTACACGCAACGATTCTTCATTTGATGGGGATCGACCACACGAAGCTCACATACCATTACAGTGGTCGAGACTTTCGACTAACCGATGTGGCGGGTAACGTTGTTCATGAGCTTATCGCTTGAGCTTTAGTCTGACTGAACCAGGCGTGAAAGACCCCTAACCTGCCCCGACATGGAGTTGGCAATAGCTATCGCTCGAGTCTTTCGCATCCTGGAATCGGGGACTACTTATTCAGTCTACAAAGCGCTATCGAGGCTGTTCAACCCGCGGAACCGCGAACCCCTCAGACCGGCTGCTCTTTCGAATGAGCTATCTTGTCAAACGCGTCGATCGCACCTTTAAGCTTTGTTCTTGACAGAGTCGCATTTCGCCGGGCTTCATATTTTTCTACCGCATCGTTTATCGTACTCAGCACGTTATCCGGTTCCCATGGCTTGGTTATCACGCCGATTGCGCCTGAGTTCACCATTGCGTCAATAAAGGTTGTGGCATCCCGGTTGACCGTCATCAAGAGGAAGATCATATCCGGATCGAGGTGACGCGCTGTCCGAAGCAATTCGGTCCCGGTCATGCCTGGCATCCGCTGATCCGTGATGAGTATTGAGACCCTCTCCCGCTGTAGAATGTCCAATGCCTCTGCGCCCGAGCTCGCAATGAAGGTTCTAAAAGTTCCCTTCAATAACCGCTCCATCATCTTCAAGTTAGTTGGTTCGTCGTCGACTATCAATATTGAGTTATTCTCCATTAGCTGTTTGAACCTCCTTAAAGGCAGGTGCCATTTAGGGTATGGCAATTAATCGAGAGCCTTGCACCGGGCGAGATGAGACTCTCAGTTTGCGTACTCAAGCAGCAACGATGTAAGAGCTGGTTCAAGCCGCTTGAGTTCAGTTTTTAATGCGTCAAGAGCGCCACCTGCTTCTCCGAGCTTGCCTTCGGAAGAAACTGTCTCCAGCTTCTTCGCCGCCTCAAAGGCAGGCCATGCTCTGAAGCTCCCCACCGCACCTTTGAGTGTGTGCGCAGCATCCTCGAGATCGCGTTCATCTCCCGCCTTCAAAGCATCTTCCATTCTGGATACCAGATTAGGACAATAATCAAAAAAACCCTGGACGAGGTTTTGCAGAAACTGCAGATCGCCACCCACGCTGGCAATCAGTCCGTCAAGATCGAGAACAAAATCGTCACGATGTCCGTTACTCTCCGGCTCAGTGAACCGATCGAAGGTTTCCCGATCGGCGCATGAAACCAGGTCATAGATTGTCCGAAAGAATTCTTCAACCTCGATCGGTTTCGATATGTACCCATCCATACCGCCGGCCAGGCAACTGTCGCGATCCTCCTTCGTGGCGCGAGCCGTCAACGCAATGATAGGGATGTGGGTTTGGGTGATCTCTTCCCTTTGTCGTATCATCCCGGTTGCTTCGAGCCCACCGATCTCAGGCATATGGAGGTCCATCAATACCAGGTCGAAGGCAGCGCGCTCGAACGCATCCACAGCTTCTTTTCCGTTTCGAACCACCGTCACATTGTGTCCCTGTCTCTTGAGTAAATTGACGGCGACCTGCTGATTAGTCTCATTGTCTTCAGCGAGGAGAATTCGCAGCATCGGGGGGGCGGTCGCGCGCGTGAGAGGTGAGATAGTTGTCGCCTCGAGATCTACCGAGGAGCCTACCTTTAGCATGACGGTGAAGTTAAATGTACTGCCGCGTTCGGGCTCGCTCTCAAGCCAAATTTCGCCGCCAAGCATCTTGACTAACCTCGAGCAGATCGCAAGCCCGAGTCCGGTGCCACCATAAATGCGTGTTACCGATCCGTCCGCCTGGGTAAACGCGTTGAAGATCAGTTCTTGTTTTTCTGGGGCGATGCCGATGCCCGTATCGGTCACTGAGAAGTGCAGGCAGAGCTCGTCGTCGACTCGCCACTTCGCGTGCGCATAAACAGTCACCCGTCCTTCATAGGTAAACTTGATTGCGTTGACTACCAGATTGACCAGAACCTGTCGGAGACGCACCGGATCCCCGATCAATTTGTCAGGAACGTTGTCGGCAATCTGAAAAACAAATCCCAGTCCTTTCTGGTGTGCTCGCAGGCTCAACGGTTTCAACGCATGTTCTATATTGTCACGAAGCCTGAAGCCGACGTTTTCGAGTTCGAGCTTACCCGCCTCGACCTTCGAAAAATCGAGTATGTCGTTGATCAAAGTCAGCAGCGAACCCGAGCAGGTCTTTACTGACTCCAGGTTCTCTCGTTGGTCAGGAGTGAGCGGCGAATCGAGCACAAGTTCGGTCATGCCGATAATGCCATTCATCGGAGTTCGGATCTCGTGACTCATATTTGCGAGGAACTCGCTTTTTGCCTGGCTCGCACTTTCAGCGGCTTCCTTTGCTCTTTGCAACTCTTCGGCAGCGCGCTTGCGCTCAGTGATGTCGCGGACTACCGTGCAGAGACAGTTTCGACCGCCGTATGAGATCAGACTTGTGTTCACACTTACGTCGATCAGAGTTCCATCCTTTCGACGGTACTGACATTCGCTGGCGACTGACTCTGTATTCAGGATATCCTCGATGGCGCGATCATTGCTCTCGCGGTCATTGGGAATAAAGTCATAAATATTGAGAGCGAGCGCTTCGTCGGCGGTGTAGCCAATCAGGGTACGGAACGCTGCATTACACTCAAGTAGACATCGGCTATCGGGGTCGAGAAGAAAGATCCCCTCTGCTGTTTGTTCTACTACCGATCGATAACGCTCCTCGCTTGCTTCCTTGGCGGCGGTACGCTCTGCGATTTGGTACATTTCCCTGCGGCCGCGAAGACAGGAAGCGATAAGAAAACTATCCTCGAAGATCACCCATCCCGCGTGCTCCAACCACCGCCACTCGCTCGCGGTAAGCACGCCATACACTGATTGAGGAAAATAGATACCGCGGATCAGGTGATCCGCTGCTACCACAACCGTAGCCGGGATGAGCACACGCCAATCTCTGTAGAATGATAAAAAGGCCAGTGAACCGAAGACGTGGAAATGAGTCTCGATGCGACCGCCGGTCAGGTGAATTAGCAGCGCGGACATTAACATCTGAGTCGTCGCGATTGTGTAACGCGTGACTGCGGCGCCAGGTTGAAACAATGCTAAAAGAATCGGAAGGATACTGATTGCGCCGCCCAGGAAAATGGCCGCATAGATATGAGGGTGCACCTGGCTATAAGAACCGCTCCAGGTCTTTGGGGAGATCACATATGCTGCAATAATACCGGCCACCCATTGACAGGCCATCAATCCGGCAAACAAACGGTCGGTGTGCTCAAAAATACTTGTCTGATGATGGTCGAATAGCTCCTCGGTTCGACGCAGCATTAGTTCGCGACTAACGGGATCGGTCTCTATTTGTCGCATACTTCGGCTCCTTCTTCGCACTTTGAGGTCGGGTCCTGCAGGGAGCACCCGAAACTGGGGGTGGTGGTATGATCCGCATGCCCCGAGTTCACAAGCGATATGATTGCGCTTCTTCCTGGATTGTCGCCGGAATGTCCTCGTGAAACAGTGATGCCGCCACTAAACAACAGTGAACCCGAGGAGGAGTACAGCATCGTTTGCCCCGATGTGTAGGCATTAAATCGAGCTGCTTCATCGCCGTTCTGATCTGTTACAGCAGTAACACCGGGAATAGCAGCGGCCTTATCCCAAAGGTCGGTCTTTTCCCAATCAACTGGAAAGTCCTTAGGTTTGAGAAAGAGTACGTACGTCTTTACACGACCCTGACAGTGCGCCATAAGCAGCGCCAGCTCGCCGATGGTGGCCCTGGTACACGGACACTGCGGATGCGCGAAGAGGACCAGTGTTGGCTGATCCGAAGCTGGTACGATTTGACTGTCGCCAGGCCATGTTATTGGAGCGTTGGCCGGCACTCCGGCCTCCGCGGTGTAGCGCCACAGCTTATGGAGACCAAAAGCGATCGCACAAATCCAAAGGGCCGCGACTAGAACCAGAATCAAACGGTTTTTGTTTCGCATTGAATCGGCTTAAATCCGCGAGATGCGTACATCCTGTGTTCATTCGCGATTAAGATGGGACCACGAATGACTAATTTCGTAGGATCACGGATCGAACAAAAAGCCGGGCCGCCCAGCTTTGCGAAGGGGTACGGCCGTTGATAGGGGCAAACTATTTTGGGACGACGCGTAAGAAATACTACAATCGATAAGTAGATTATAGAGAGGAGATTTGCACGGTCAATAGTTTTCTTAAGCGCTGTGATCCTGACCGGGCGGAATGTTCGAATGCCGGATGACGCCTCGTGCCGGGGTATGCTAATGTTCCGTCCCGGAGGAACGGACCCAAGTGCGGAATGTTGAGTGTTCCGTGCTGATACCTCAAAGGAAATGAATCAACGCAAAACAGGAGAGAACAACGTGAAAAGATTAGTTATAAGTCTACTTTTGTCACTTGCTTTGGTAAGCGGAGCGTTAGCCTCACAGAACAAGAATGCGAAGCCACCCGCGAAAGCGGCGCCCGCTAAAGCCGCACCCGCAAAAGCCGCACCGGCACCGATGGACGATGCCAGCATAACCACCGCTGTAAAAGACAAACTTTCCAAAACGCCGTCTCTCAAGAACACCTCGATCAATGTCTCGACAAGCAACGGAGTTGTGACGTTGACCGGAGTGGCGAAAACCGGGGGACTCAAGGGCGTTGCCACCAATGCCGCAAAGAGAGTCAAAGGAGTTAAGAAGGTCGACAACCAAATGACTGTTGAGGCAAAGCCAGCGCCGAATAAGAACGCTGCGGCAAAGACACCACCGAAGAAACCCGGCAACAAGAACTCCAAGTAGTTGGATACCAAGATAGGGACCGCTTGCCGCATTCGCGAGCTCGCGGTCCTTATACATCCGCTCCAACAGGACCTGATGTATCTAATCTCCGTTCAACCCGGAGGCGCCGAAACGGAGAGCCTCGCACAGACATCTATGTATATCCGACAGATCCGCGGCATCGAGCCGATTTGTGACTGAAGTCATAATGCAGTCATAAACCACGGATGATGCGGGTTGCGCTGATTCACTCGGATCATCGTCCTCGCTCGATTCGCTCTTGCCTATCTAACCGCAGTTCCGTGGTCTTCATTCGTGTGCTATAGTTTGGCCCCCGCGGGCGAAAATCCAGGATGGTGACTGCCTTCGCAGGATCAACCCTGATACGGCGAACGCTGCGTCTTGAAGTGTAAGGATCGCTCGGACCTGTCGCGTTCAAAGACCGCGGGTCTCGAGATTTCAAAAAGTAAGGAGCAGGTCCAGAAATGTCTAGTGAAATCAACAGAACGGATTCCTCGGCAGCGGCGACCGGGATGGATGAGTCCAAGCCCTCGAATTCGAAAGCCCAAAGCGCTGAAAGTCTCGATAAGGTGAGGGACATCCTTTTCGGTTCGCAATCGCGAGAGTACGAGAAGCGATTTGCTCGACTTGAGGAGCGACTCATCAAAGAGGCGGCCGACCTTAGAGATGAGCTCAGGAAACGCTTTGACACTCTCGAGGACTACACGAAGAAAGAAGTCGAATCGCTTGCGGCTCGCCTACGAACGGAACAGGAACAACGGACAGAGTCGGCGAGGGATATCTCCCGTCATCTCGACGAGACTTCCGGAGCTTTCGAAAAGAAAACCAACGAACTTACCGACCATCTGATCGCGGCCCAACGGGAACTTCGAGATCAAATTCTCAATCAATCCAAAACGATGTCGGATGAAATTCGACAGAAGCACGAATCAACAGCCGCGGCCCTCGAACGGGCGACTGCCGAGCTGCGAGATGAAAAGACCGATCGCGCGGCGCTTGCATCCCTGTTTATGGAAGTCGCAATGCGGCTCAACAACGAATTCAAGATTCCTGATGCGGAGGACCTTGGGTAATGATTGACGCTGCTGTCCAGGATGAGGCTGGAGATAACAGTAGCGACTCTACAAAGGATGAGCTCTCCGAACTTCGCGGTCTGCTTCTCGCTCCGGAGCTGACCCAGCTGACCAATCTACAGGAGAGGCTCGATGATCCCGCACGTTACGCCGAAGACGTAAGCCGCATTCTGCCGGACGCTGTCACGCTCAGGTCAAACAGGGACAACAAACTCACCAATGCTCTGATGCCAACGGTTGAAGAGACTATCGGCATATCGGTCAGGAAGAATCCGCAACGTCTGGTCGACGCAATATTCCCGGTGATGGGTCCGGCGATCCGCAAGGCAATCGCAAACGCCTTTAGCGAAATGGTTCAATCGCTCAATCAGACTCTCGACTACAGCATCTCATTAAAAGGATTGAAGTGGAGGTTCGAAGCTTTACGCACCGGCAAGTCTTTTGCCGAAGTGGTGATGTCACACACGATGCTCTACCGCGTCGAACAGGTATTTCTTATTCACCGTGAGACCGGACTTCTCTTACAACATGTAGAAGCTGGAGACGTGGGGGTTCAAGACGCGGACCTCGTTTCCGGCATGCTGACCGCGATTCAGGATTTCGTCCATGATTCGTTTGGCACGGATGGGACCGATTCATTGGATTCGATGCAGGTCGGCGAGTTCACCGTATGGATCGATCGGAACGCCAAAGCGGTGTTGGCGCTTGTCATCAGGGGATCCGCACCGCTTGAATTGCGCGGGGTCATGCAGGATGCGTTAGACTCCATTTACATCCAGCAACACGAAGCGCTCGAGGCTTTTGACGGCGATGCAGCGCCTTTTGTCGCCAGCCGGGCTTATCTGGAAAGCTGTATTAGGAAACAGACGGGCGCCGCGTCCGCCAAACGCCCTTCGGCGGTGGTGCTGGTTGTCGTCGGCCTGATCCTTCTGGCAATAAGTCTCTGGTTGTTTTTTTCGATTCGCGATAACCGGCGTTGGCACGACTATCTGAGCCGTCTGGGTTCTGAGCCGGGGTTAATGGTGGTTTCGGCTGAAAAGCGCGGCGGGAAGTATTATATAACCGGCTTGCGCGATTCTTTGGCGGTCGATCCTTCCAGTCTTCTTTCTGCGTCGAGTATCGATCCCGAACAGGTCTCCGCGCGTTGGGAACCTTATCAATCTTCATATCCTGATTTCGTGCTCACGAGGGCAAATCGCGTACTTGATCCACCAGACACCGTTACGCTCAGTATTGCGGAAGGAGCATTAGTGGCGCGTGGTTTTGCCACGCATGATTGGATCAAAACCGCGCGTCGAGTTGCTCAGACCATGCCGGGTCTGGCCCGCCTCGACGAGCAGGACCTTATCGATATCGATAATGTTCGAAACGACTTGCAAGCTGTAACAAACTCTTTAGAACAACATTCGATATTGTTTCGCGTGGGCAGCGCCGAGATCGACCCTGAAGAGCGTGAGCAACTCAAAATTGTAATGTCGGACATCCAGCGCCTCGCTAAATTGTCAAAGCCTTTGGGAGAGGTGTTTCGTGTTAGTGTGGAGGGGCACGCCGATCAGACCGGCCCGCAGGAGCTGAATGATCGCCTGATTCCTGCTCGAGCAGCCCAGGTGATGTCGACACTTATGGAGATGGGCGCAAAGCCGCACGAGGTCGAAATTGCGGACCCGACAGCATCGAAAAAGGCAAGAGAGTATAATCGCACCGTAACATTTAGAGTAAACAAGATTGCGACACAGGAAAGATGAGCGAGCCTCTGCCAATACTACAAAAAAAGATATGCATGCTTGGCGCATATGGAGTGGGCAAGACCAGTCTCGTCTCGCGCTTTGTGAGAAGTATCTTCTCGGAAAAATACCAGACATCAGTTGGAGTGAAGATCGATAAAAAAACAGTGAGGCTCGGCGACAAAGAGTTGAGCCTTATTCTGTGGGATCTTGTGGGTGAAGACGATTTCATTCAGGTAAAAATGTCATATCTTCGAGGGAGTGCCGGGTACCTGCTGGTTGCGGATGGTCTACGAAAGGCGACGCTGGAGAAGGCAATCGAGCTTCAACAAAGAACAGAAAATGAGATTGGCAAGCTGCCTTTTATTTTGCTCATAAACAAACTCGACGTAATGGAACAGTGGGAGATCAAAGAGTCAGATATTGAATCGCTTTCGGCTGATGGCTGGCAAGTAGTCGCGACCAGCGCGAAGACTGGCGTAAGAGTGGAGGAGACTTTTATGTCGCTGGCAGGTCAAATGGTAGAGGCTAGCGAAACGGGGTAAATCTAAGTGGACGACGTAAACCCGAGAGGGTAGAGACGAAGTAATTCGCATAAGGCTTGTGTGGTCGTGCGGTTGATGCTGGTTGATGGGTTTGGTGCGGTTGATGCGGGTTGATGCGGGGCTTCTTAGTTACTTTGAAATCTTAAGTATTTGTAAATAACGAATAAATTCGTTACTACGTGGATCTGTTCCTACGTTATTACTTAGATCTTTGTAATCTTTTCTTTCCACGTAGTACGAATTTATTCGTTATTAACTAATAACTCCGCTTTCCAGGTAGTAACGAGTTTATTCGTTATTAACTAATAACTCCGCTTTCCACGTAGTAACGACGAATTGAAAAGCAAATGACAGAGGATCAAATCAGATTCGAAATACTGGCTTCGCTGGATATTGTCGCGATGGAGCGGCTTGAGGGCGGTGTGTTTAAGCTGCTCGGTTCAGCGCCTCGTTGGCTTTCAGATTTCCTCCCGGAAGCAGCGAGCGAAGGCGCTGAGCTGCTCCCTCAGGAAAACTTTATGTTTCTCGGCCACTTCATGGCTGAGGCCGAGGACTATTGGAATTCGGATGATAAGCGTTTGTTGAGATCCGGCGTCTGGAGTGAAGCGTACGCGGCAGGAAAGGAGCACAATCTCGAGGCTTCGGCTTTCAGGGTCGGTGACCGAAAACTGTTGGTGATCGAGCGTTTGCGTTCTGCATACGGTGATATACGCGAGCTCGCACAGAAGGCGCGTGATAAGAACCTGGATTACGATCGGCTTCGGCGCGCCGAGGAAGCATTGCGAAAGAGCGAAGACAGGTATCGGGATCTCTTTGAAAATACGACCGATTTGATTCAAAGCTGCGCGCCGGATGGAAAACTCATTTACGCAAATCGAGCCTGGTGTGAAGCGCTGGGCTACAGCGCCGATGAAGTTTCGGGTCTGTCGATCTTCGATATCATTCACATAAACAGCAGGCAGCACTGCCTCGAAATGTTTAAGCGAGTCATGTCCGGAGAGACTGTTGATGGTATTGAGGCAACATTTGTTACCAAAGATGGGAGCACAATCAGAGTTGAGGGAAGTTCCAGTTGTCGATTCAAAGACGGTTTACCCGTCGCTACTCGAAGCATTTTTCGCAACATAACAAAGCGGCACCGCGCCGAACAGGCTCTTTGGAAAAGCGAGCAGCAATTGCAGGCGATTCTGGACAACTCGAGCGCGGTGATCTATCTGAAGGATTATTGGGGACAGTACATCTTAATAAATAAGAGATTTGAGAAACTTTTCAACATTGCGCAGGATCTGGCGGTGGGGAAGAGTGACTTCGATCTCTTTCCTCGAGATGTGGCTGAAGTCTTTCGCGCCGATGACTTGAAAGTATTTGAAGCGGGGAAGGCGTTGGAATTCGAAGAGACTGTGCCTCACGAAGATGGGCCGCACATCTATCTGGCGATCAAATTTCCGCTGCTCGACCGCTCCGGAGAACCTTACGCCCTTGGCGGAATTGCAGCTGACATAACCGAACGCAAACGAATTGACGCAGAAGTAAAGCGAGCTCGGGATGCGGCACTCGAGTCCACTCGGAAAAAAGCCGAGTTTCTGGCGAACATGAGTCACGAGATCAGAACACCGATGAACGCAATCATCGGAATGAGCGGGCTCCTGTTCGAGACTCAGTTGAGCGGCAAACAACGGGAGTTTGCGACGACAGTAAGGTCGAGCGCTGAAGCTCTGCTGAGTTTGATCAATGACATACTTGATTTTTCAAAGATCGAAGCGGGGAAGCTGACTTTTGAAGTTATGGACTTCGATCTATACAACGCAGTTGAAGGGGCAATCGACTTTGTTGCCGAACAGGCGAACGCAAAAGGCATCGAGCTCTCATCGCTAATAGAGAGCGACGTTCCTACGCTGTTGTGGGGCGACCCAAGCCGGCTCCGACAGGTGCTTACAAACTTTCTGAGTAATGCGGTCAAGTTCACCGAGAAGGGCAATGTTAGTATCCTGATAACAAAACAGAGTGTCAGCGGCGGACACACAACGATTCGCTTCGAAGTAAGTGATACCGGGATTGGAATTCCCGAGCAGGCTCAGCTGCGCATTTTCGATGCTTTTTCTCAGGCTGAAGGCTCGACAGCACGCAAATATGGCGGCACCGGTTTGGGTCTGGCTATTTGCAAGCAGCTAGTCGAACTGATGGGAGGCAAAATTGGTGTGGAAAGCACACCGGGCAAGGGCTCGAAGTTCTGGTTCACCGCAAATTTTGAGAGGCAGGCGGTGACCGCAGATCAAACCGCCCCAGAGTCGAAACTGAGGGGTCTCAAGGTGCTCGTAGTTGACGACAACGCGACAAACCGAAATCAGCTTCATAGCCAGATCGTTTCGTGGAGGATGCGCAACGGTACTGCCAAAGGGGGTGAGGAAGCGCTTGCGATTCTGCGGCGGGAATCCGCTGCACACGATCCGTATGATATTGCCATTCTGGATTTGAAGATGCCGGAGATGGATGGGTTGATTCTGGCCAGGAAAATCAAAGAAGATCCTTCTATAGCCGGAACGCGCTTACTTATGATGACGCCGCTCGAATCGGGTGACGAGTCTGCGATTCTTGAAGCGGGTGTCGAGCGTTGTCTCACCAAGCCGATTAAGCACTCACAGTTATTCGATTGCCTTTTGATGCTTGCTGGAAGTTCTACTGAAACGAAATCGGCAGCCCAAAACGATATCACCGGGGACGAGATCGTTGATACGCGGCGCAGCGAAAATGAGTTACGCATCCTGGTTGCCGAAGACAGCGGCATAAACCAGCGCGTCGCCCAGCTTCAACTCGAACAGTTGGGTCATTCGGCGGATCTGGTTTCCAACGGGGTTGAGGCTCTGAGGGCGCTTGAGCGAGATACTTACGACGTGGTGTTTATGGACTGCCATATGCCCGAGATGGATGGATTTGAGGCGACGCGACAGATACGGAAACGAGAGGGAAACAACCGACACACGACAATTATAGCCATGACTGCCAGCGCATCGGATGGGGATCGCGAGGAATGCCTGGCAGCCGGTATGGATGACTACATAAGCAAACCGGTTAATCCTGAGGCGCTCAGGGAGGCGATCGAGCGCAAAAGACCCAGGGACCGGGATGCGCTTGGAACACAAATCGGTACTGAGTTATCCGGATCGCGGTCCGGAAAAGTTGTAGATACCAAAACTTTGGATGCGCTTCGTGATCTACAGACGGCGACGGACGGCGATTTCCTAAATGAAATAATTGATTTGTTTATAAAAGAGACTCCGCATCGTTTGTCGGCGATAAAGGGAGCCCTCGCGAATTCAAACGCCAGGCTATTGGCGCAGCAGGCACACGCACTAAAAGGGAGCACCGTTCAACTGGGAGCTACCCGGATGACAGATCTTTGCGAAATACTTGAAGAGCAAGGGCGAAACGAATCCATAGGGGCTGCTCCAGGCGTTGCGGAGACGCTGGAGGAAGAGTTCCAGCGAGTTTGTGAAGTGCTTCAGCAGAAAAAGAATCCGCCCGTAGAAAAGGTAGAGCTTCCAGAATCGCAGCGAAAGGGCATAAAGAGCCGGAAGAACAAGGGATCGAACTGACAAAAGCGGTTTGTGGCTGGACGGCTGGAAGCACATTAATGCTTCTGTCGAATCCATCCGCTAAATCTTGTCCTCCTTCTTGATCGCTAAAACCAATGAATCGATAACCCCGGCGATGCGCGGTCTCGATAAAGCGAGGGGATTTGGGATCGTCGTCAAGTGCCGCGCGGAGTTGACCAATGGTTACCTTAAGCACTGCCTCTCCGACAAACGTCTCTGGCCAGACCGCATTGAGAAGCTCCTCTTTTGTGACCAGCCGGCCTGAACGAAAAACAAGGTAGTAAAGCACCGCGAAGGCTTTTGGTCTTAGCTTTATTGCTCGAGAACCCTGAGGCAGGCACTCGTTTGTCAAGTCCAGCCGGAAGGAATCGAAGACTATTTGGTTTTGTTGTGTCATGTTTTACCGGATGATAACTGACTCGATTCAACTTGTTATTTCCATAATGCTGCGCGCTGCTCCGGCGGTCTGGACGGAGGATTCGGGGCTGCTGTTTGTTTAGCGTTCTTATTGCTCGAATAATGACAAGATCGTGACTGGTCAGGTACCCCCAGACGCGCGGTTTAACGTCCGCAACATGAACCTGGGCCCGCGCATTACCGAAAGATTACGACAGATTTCCTATTTCTTTATGACTTCGTGCGGCCGATTACATTAGTCTCCACTTGATGAAACGTGTTTTTCGCTTCGAAGGTCTCATTGTGGCGCACTTTTTCAATTCAGTACCTATGACTGGAGACGACGAATTAACGGTCTATGATTCGATCAAAGCGTCACTTCTTTCGATTCTTACGGTCGCCAGACTAATAACTTCAAAAGATTGGTTTTCCTCGCCTCCGATATGTTTGAGTTATCGGGAATCCAATAGAGCCCTTCGGAAGCTAGAGGCATAGTTTGGTCACTCTCATTTGAACCGTGATCCAAGCGGGCTGCTCAAAAAGCCCGCTTGGATCGATTTTTTGAGTTTCCTCGACTTAGCTGCTGGGATTCGAAAGATTTATACATGCTAATTGGTTTTCATCCTTGGTTAGTATCGCGATGTCTTTGCTATGATCGTGTCGCTTAATCATCCCGTATGGAACAGAAATCACAAACAGGGCTTGTCAGGGCGATTGGGAAGTGGGATCTCACGGGTCTCACGATGAATATTATCATTGGCGCGGGAATCTTTGGTTTGCCGGCGAAGATCTATGGTTTAGCAAAGGGCTGGAGTATTGTTGCCTACGTGGTTTGCGCGGGGCTTGTGGCTCTTATCACTCTCTGTTTTGCAGAGGTGGGTAGCCGATTCTCCGAGACTGGCGGGCCGTATCTATACGGGCGCGTCGCTTTTGGTCCTCTTATTGGTTTTGAAGTTGGTTGGTTGTTGTGGCTTGCGCGGGTCACCGCGCTGGCTGCCTTGTGCAATCTCTTCCTCACGTATTTGAGTCTCTTTTGGCCAGGATGCGCCTTGGGTTGGACCCGAACTGTGGCTATCACGGTTGTGGTCACTGTATTGACCACGATCAACGTGATCGGAGTGCGTGAGGCTGCTTTTGTGAACAACCTTTTCATCATCAGCAAACTTACGCCGCTTCTTTTGTTTGTCACTGTAGGATTGTTCTTTGTAGGCCGATCTGCAGTTGTCCCTGTCTCGATGCCCGCGTTTAAGGATTTTTCAACCGCAGTATTGCTGCTTGTGTTTGCCTTCAGTGGGGTCGAGATGGCGGTCATCCCGGCGGGTGAGTTTCGTGATCCGCAGCGAAACATTGCCTTTGCGTTGCTGACCGCCACTTTCCTCGTCGCCGTGCTTTATACATCGCCGTTCAAGTGGTGTGTATCGGAACTCTTCCGGCTCTGGCCAGTTCGGAGCGACCACTGGTTGATGCAAGCACTACATTTTTGAGAGGAACAGGAGCCTCATTAATTTCCATCGGCGCACTGATCTCCGTCGGCGGGACCTTGTTCTCAACGATGCTCGCCGGGCCGCGGTTATTGTTTGCGATGGCTGAACAAGGGCAGCTTCCAAAGATGTTTGGGTCGACGCACCGAAAGTTTCGAACGCCTTACGTGGCGATTCTGTTTTCGGCGGCGGTAATGTTTGTTCTTTCAATTCAAGGTACGTTTATGTCGGCGCTGACGATTAGCACGGTGATTAGATTATTGGCGTATATGGCAACTTGTATTGCGTTGCCGGTTTTACGGCGGAACGGAGTCGCGCTTGAAGCTAGATTCAGAGTACCCGGTGGGACGATCGTCTCGTTGGTGGCGACGGCATTGTCGCTATGGTTGCTTGCAAGCAGTGCTGCGAGGGACGCTATCGCAGTTGTAGCGGCAGCGGTGCTAGGATTGGTAATTTATGCCGGTATGATAATTGTGCGTGAGCGTGCATCCAGCGAGGTTGTCCGCTCGACTACTTAGAATTGTTTTACAGAAATTCTCACATTCTTTTAAGATTGGTATAGTTACACCGGACAAACGTCCTTCGTGAGTTTTATGATCGGCTAATAATGACAAAGAAAGGATGTGATTTTGACTATGGCAGTTGACCAGGAAAAGCTAAATCAATTACTTGGCCAGTTCGTGGCCGATTTCGGCGCTTCTCTGCATGCAGGTTTGGTGGTGATCGGCGAAAAGCTCGGTCTCTACAAAGCGATGGCAAAGGCCGGAAAGCCTCTGACGCCGGGCGAGCTTGCCGAGCAAACCGAGACCAACGAGCGTTACGTGCGTGAATGGCTTTGCTCGCAGGCAGCGGGCGGTTATGTGTCGTATGATGCGGAGACGAAGCGATTCTTTTTGTCTGAGGAGCAGGCGTTCGCGTTGGCCGATGAGTCGAGTCCGGCTTATCTGCCAGGCGCCTACCTTCTATCCGTATCAACGCTGCGGTCGGTTCCAGAGATCTCCGAGAGGTTCCGTACCGGGAAAGGATTTGGTTGGCACGAACACGATGCTGGGTTATTTCGCGGAACGGAGATGTTCTTTCGGCCGGGATATGCCGCCAATTTAGTTAATTCGTGGATACCCGCGCTATCCGACGTGGAAGCGAAGCTTAAGAACGGCGCAAAGGTCGCGGATGTTGGATGTGGGTTGGGAGCGTCAACGATCCTCATGGCTCAAGCATATCCAAAATCAGAATTCGTCGGGTTCGACTATCACGATAAGTCCATTGATATGGCGCGTCAGCGCGCGGTGGAGGGTGGCGTTGAGGAGCGAGTGAAGTTCGAAGTGGCGACCGCCAAGAATTACAGCGGTGATGGATACGACTTTGTGACTTTCTTCGATTGCCTGCACGATATGGGTGATCCGGTTGGCGCGGCTAAGCATGTACGCAAATCACTGGCGAAAGATGGGACGTGGATGATCGTGGAGCCTTTTGCAAACGATCGGCTCGAAGAGAATTTGAACCCGGTGGGACGGATCTACTATTCGGCGTCGACGATGCTGTGCACACCGGCATCACTCTCCCAGGAAGTCGGGCTGGCGTTAGGTGCTCAAGCGGGTGAGGCAAGGCTGCGAGAGGTTGTAACTGAAGCGGGATTCACCCATTTCCGCCGCGCAACGGAAACACCTTTTAATTTGGTTTTCGAAGCGAAGCCGTAATCGTCTGACGTAGAATCTATTTGGGGTTTGTTTGCCGCTGAGAGGCGGCAATACAGTCCCTGAATTTGGATGGTGCAAAGCGTATTGGGTCCTCAGTATTCCTTTGCGATCCCTGCGGTTAGATTCCCAGAGAAATGAACCGCAGGGTACGCTAAGGAACGTGGGGAATTGAGCTGATGAACCGCAGGGTACGCTAAGGAACGTGGGGAATTGAGCTGATCGAGCATTTAGGCTCGGCGCCTCGGAGCTTTTTGTTTACAGGCTCGTTGGGTTCGACAGGTCACTGTTTTGAAAATAGACCGAGCCGATTGACCTATCACGACGGCACTCTTACGTTTTATCACTCTTAAAGCGCGAACCGCTATCTCCCACCACTAACCCTTGATTAATTTTGTTAGCAACGATTTATCTTCGCGCTCGCATCCTATCTCCGATTCCACAGAAACCCGAACGGTCTGTGTTGAATACATCGAACTAATTGGGGGGGGGTCGCATGGTTGCGAAGATAAACTGCTATCGATTGTTGCCGGCGGTCTTAATATCGGCCCTGGCGATAACTATTATCTCCGTGGCGCAGGCCGCGCAACCGAAGGGCTCCTCACAAACCCGAATCTCTAATTTCGGACAGATTGATGAGAATTTCTATCGTGGTGCCCAGCCGAAAGGCAGAGATTTTGCGGATCTTGCGGCGTTGGGCGTGAAGACGGTCATCGATCTCCAAAACGACGGCCTTCAAGACGAACAGCGGTTAGTCGAAGATGCTGGAATGAAGTTTTATCGAATCGGAATGAGCGACAGTTCCTGGCCCTCTCGTGAGAAAGCCGAACAATTCCTGAAAATCGCAAATGACCCTGCAAATCAACCGATCTTTGTTCACTGCCACGGCGGCCGCCATCGCGCCGGCATAATGACCGCGATCTATCGAATGACTCACGATGGTTGGTCGGCGGACCAGGCGTATGTCGAGATGAAGAAATATGGGTTCGAGAGCGGTTTCGGACACGGTTCACTCAAGGATTATGTTTACGATTACTATGCAGGGATGATAAGAGACAATCAAAAGACCATTACGGTCAACACTAATAAATAAACTCATAAAAACTGGAGCTGATCGTAGATGAGGCAGAGGCACTGCTAGCCCTGCCTCTCTTCGTTTGCGGTGGATTGAGCTGAAGGAAGAGGAGAACCGACAAGATTCATTTCACTGCAGGACATGAGCAGGTCGATCAAGTTCTTCGCGAACTTTCTTTGCAAGCGCGTCAGGCGTAAAAGGCTTCGGCAGAAACGCAACGCCGTTCTCCAACACTCCTTGATGCACCATCGCCGTCGGCGCGTACCCGGACAAAAACAGAACTTTAACCAACGGTTGCAACTCGCCAACAGTTGAAGCCAGTTGCCGGCCATTCAATCCCGGCATCACAAGATCTGTGATCAATAGTGCAATGTCCGGATTTTTGCGTGTGATCTCAATCGCTTCGGTTCCGGATTTCGCAACAAGAACGTTGTAGCCTTGCGCTCCGAGGATCCTTTCCGCCAGCAGCCGCACGGCCTCATCGTCTTCGGTCAACAGCACAGTTTCATGACCGGCGAACGAATTAACTTCAGGTGCATTGAGTTCTGCTGGCTTCACAGGGTCTTCAACCCGAGGAAGGTAGATCTTGAAAGTCGTGCCTCTATCCAACTCGCTATAGAGCCAGATATGCCCACCGCTCTGCTTCACGATTCCATAGACCGTCGACAATCCGAGTCCTGTGCCCTTTCCCATCTCCTTGGTTGTGAAGAACGGTTCAAAGATTCGACTTTGAGTTGCGGTGTCCATTCCATGACCGGTATCGGTCACCGCCAGCAAGATGTAATTTCCGGGAACTACATCGGCATGCAGTTGAGCGTAGTTTTCATCCAGTTCGACGTTTGCAGTCTCGATAGTCAGTTTGCCGCCTTCCGGCATCGCATCCCTCGCATTTACTGCCAGGTTCAGGATGATCTGTTCGATCTGACCTGAGTCAGCCATCACGGAACCCACATCCGAAGCCATTTGTGTCACCAGATCGATATCTTCGCCGATCAATCGTCGAAGCATCTTCTCTGCACTCGCGACCACCTCGTTGAGGCCGAACACTCTCGGACGAAGCACCTGCTTTCGACTGAAAGCCAGCAGCTGGCTTACCAAACCGGTCGCCCGAAGACCTGCTTCGTGGATTTGATCCAGGTCCTGGCTGATTGCGTTGTTACGTGCGGCTTTCATCTGAGCTAATTGGCAATATCCGAGGATAACCGTCAGAAGGTTGTTAAAATCATGCGCAACACCGCCGGCTAATTGACCGACGGCCTCCATTTTTTGTGCTTGTCGAAACTGATCCTGGAGGAGCTTGTGTTCGGTAACATCGCGAAAGGTAAGCACCGATCCCCGTGCTTGTCCGCTATCTCCGCAAAGCGGTGCAACACTAAACTCTATTCGGATGGTCTTGCCATCTTTTGAGACCAGTACTACGTCAGAGTGAGATCCGCGCGGTAGTTCAGCTTCAGCAAACCGAAAGACCTCGTCGAGCATCTTTCCATTCGCATCTGAGAGGGCCCACCCGGTCATATTTTCTGCGGTCGTGTTCATAAAGCTCACGATGCCATTCAGATCAGTAGTTATGACAGCATCGTCGATGCTCGACAGAGTGACTTCAAGCCATTCGCGTTGTTCACGCAAACGGATGTCCGACTTCTTTCTCGCGCCAATTATCAGAGCAATCACTATGAGAATAGCTCCGCGATTCATCTCGCCGAGAATCATTGTTAGCGTTGATGAGTGTTGTCGATTGGTTCCCGCCCACGAGACCAGCTCTATCAGGATTGCAACCATCAACCCCGGGCCTGTGCCGCCAAACCACGCGGCAACCCCAAGAGCAGCCAGTATCAACAGGCCTTGATCGCTTATGGAAAAACGATGCAGAAGCGTTGAGACAATCGCGCAGACCACAAACGTGAGCAGTCCCAACCCATAGCGAATCAAGTCTGACTTATAGCGCTTCATATAAGAGACTTCCTGGGGCAGACAACATTGCGGTCGGGCGAGCCGATGACTTTAGGAAAAGGCGGCGAAACACAAATCAGCAAGAATGAGTAAGCAGAGTGAGTCCGAGAGAGATTATGGCGTAAGGACAGGTGAACGATCATCAACTTTCCCACTGAGCTTGTAAGGCGGTCTCAGAGGTACCGCGTTGGGGGGATGGCGGCCCGCGACCCGAACCTTTGTACGTACCGGATCTTACAGTCAGGCGTTTATTTGGATCAACAGTTTTTTATAGCTTTTGTTACATCTAAGGTATTTACTGATATCCGAGCTCGAAGAGACCGGTGGGGTCTCAGTACCCGATTTGAGCCTACAACAATCTAGTTCTTAGTGCTCCTCTGCCTGCGGTTGTTCATCATGCTGATCAAAAACATGATAAGTAATTGCGTCCCATGCATTGTGAATTCCCACAAAAAGCAGCACAACCGTTGCACCGCTGATAGCAAATAGAGCCGGGCGCACGCTTCCGCGAGCTACGAGCGCCGAGACGGCCATCATCGCATAAGCCGCAAAAGGAAGCAGAACATGGAATAGCCAGTCTTCAAATACCGGTTTGTAGATTTTTTGTGCACGCATACGACGAGCAACGATAAAGGTGTAGGTTATTCCAGAAAGGCCGATTAATCCCCAAAAGAGCGCCAGAGCTCCAATCGAATGCCAGGGCGCGCTACCGACCGCTGCCAGTAGGAGCGCGACTGCAAAATGAATTACACTTGGGGTTGCGAACGCTGCGCCCGCTTCGGGTGCGCGTCGGTGCGAGCGCTGGCTGATCAGAGTCAGAACGACGAACTGCAATCCAATCAGCGCTCCCGCGGATGAGCCAACGATGACATAAAAGTTGTTCCACTCGCTAAGCTCTGGCATTCGTTAACCCTTATCACCAATAACGGTCGAACAAAACGCGACACCGATGCCCCGCTTTTGAGGCGACCAACGCGATATTGCAGCCGAAACTAAGCAACCGGGGCGCTCATCCGGACAGGTACTGTTCGTCGCTCACCTTTTCCATCCAGTCGACGGTCTTTCCGTTGAGGTGCTCAAGAATCGCGATATGACTCATGGCGGTTGTTGTAGTGGCCCCGTGCCAGTGCTTCTCGTCTGGCGGACACCAGACTACATCGCCTGGCCGAATCTCTTCCTTCGGGCCGCCCTCGCTTTGAACCCAACCGCACCCAGAGGTGACGATTAGCGACTGCCCGAGCGGGTGTTTGTGCCAGGCTGTTCTGGCGCCGGGCTCGAAGGTCACACTGACTCCGAGCGCTCGCGCAGGATCCCTTGTTTCGAACAGTGGGTCGATGCGTACCGATCCAGTGAAGTACTGCGAGGGTCCGTTGCCCGAAGGCTGTGCGCCACTCCGCTTGATTTCCATTCGTTTGTTCCTTTATCAAGGCTGACTGTCACGCGCTTCATAATGGCTACAGAGAGTCAAAGGACAACCTGTTGTCTGTTGGGACAGTTTTATTGATTCGTGATAGTAGCAGTGGTGCCGTCGAACTTCGTGATGTTGATGCTGAACGGCTCATTATAAGACTTGGCGCGATCCTGCAGAATGCTCAGCGCCACTTGTTCTCCCAATAGGATCGACCAGTACGTCGAGCTGCGGAAGTGTATTCCCGAATGAATTCCGTGACCGATGGATACGTTATGAGCCAGCTTGTTCAGCTCTCCATTGATGTCCAAAGTATCCCTGTCGGCGCCGGTATAAGCATTCAGCAATAGACCGTCCGTACTCGGTTCATAGACATCGCGGCCGGCGGCAAGCAGAAGCGGGCGGATCTTCTGGTCGCCGTTGAAGAAAAATTTCAGTGCGGTGACGCAGGCGCCGCCAACGGTGCCGTGCCCAGTCGGATAGCAAGGATGTGTTGGTGAACCCTCCGGAAATGCTTGTGGTAGCAGATAACTGCCATAGGTCGAATTGATGATTGGCAGGACCGCTGAGTTCAGGACATCACTATGCAGTGCAGCCGCTGCTTGAGGCATTGGATTAGCGCCGGTCTTTCGCGCATGCACCAGGGCTCCATACTCTTCTGGTCGCATCCGGAGATCCTTGATCCATTTGTGAAACCATGACGCTTTAAGCGCCCTAGTTGCCATCTCTGCAAGCGTTGCTGCTGCGTCAGGCCCGCCGAGAGTACCAAATGCTTTCTGCGTCAGCGAACTATTGTACGGGTTGCCTGGATTGGACGAGGCGCCCAGATCCGAAAGCACAAGAAACGCGATAAAATAGCTTTGATAAAGCACGTCAACGTGCGTGTACGCGGCAAGGTCGCGGCCATTGCGTAAATATCGGAAGGTTGGATCAAAGGCTAACGTACGCCCTGAGTCTCCACCGTTTTGCACGAGCTTATACTCGTCAACTGACGTCATGAAGTCGCTTCCACCCGAACCTACTGGCAGAAACGTATGGTACTTCTGTTCGAGAGGCTGCGCGCCGTAGAATGTCGGCTGGATCATGAATTGCGATATGTAGGGGCCGCGGACATTACCATCGCCCGGAACAGACTGGCCTCGAAAAAGATTCTGTGGGGTCACAGGATAAGGGAATTCATTGTTTGCTGCACTGCTTAGGAACGAAAGATTGTTCAGGTCGGCAACTGCCTGCGCGGCAAGCGAGTTCGTTGGGTATTCAGTGAATGGCACGTCCGCCAACAGGGCGCCCCAATAATGCTCGACTTGTTCGGCGGCGGTCTGAGCACTAGTCACGCTTGGCGATGGAGGTATGACGGTGCAATGGGAATCAAGACCTTCCAAGTCAAATGCGAGTGCTCCCTGCGGACCATTCAACCTCGAATTGCCTCCGCCACCTGGACTGCCGACTATGATGTTCGCGAAATCCGAAGCATTGCCGGTGGCGCAAGCGTTTCTGAGGCTAAGCCACGCAGCGTGATTCGGTACACCAAGGCTATCGTGCAACAGAGCCTTGCTGTAGCTGCCGCTGAAATCAGTGAACCTCGCCGCGTCACCATTATCCGGTTGAATGCCTACATTGATCCGCTCGGCAAGGGCGGTATCCCTTCGATAGTTGAAGCAATCGTTCATTCGTTTTGCGGCGATACCGCTTCCATTCGACGCCTCAGCGACTGCTTTTGGATCGAGCAGGGGTTGCAGCGGCGCCGTCGAGGCCACTGCGGCGATGGTTGCAGCAGATCTCACAAAACTTCTTCGGCTTACCGTCAGTTTTTGGTTTGAGAGCGTGCCTCCGGGTTGAGATTTGTTGGATTTCATTAGACTCCTCCGTAAATAAGATCAAAGCTAAATCGTGAGGATTGGGACGTGCGGGCACAAGCCTGCTGGCTTGGCGTTGATCCTTTTACCATAACCAACAAGGCAATTGAAAATACAATTGCGGTGAAATCCGAAACAAGGGAAGAACGCTTCGGAATCCGCGCTGCCGGTGTCGAGCCGAAAACGCCGTTCGGGAACCGCCTGAACCTAAAACAATTCCTTCAATTCGATTTGCAGGCCTGAGCATTCGGGTGATCCCCGCAGACTAGTCTCCCGTCGTATTCTAAGTCCGGAAGAATTGAAAACCGTTTCAAACTAAGACCCGAGCCATTCCGAACGATGCTTTCCATAGTGCTCAGCATGCCTCTAAGACTTCTTTCCGGAGTTAAACGCAGAGGATACTTGAGGAAGGAAAGAGAGCGTTCCGTCCTCAACTTTCCGAGTGACGCGCGATAAATCTTGCGGCTCCTTCCGGAGATCCGAAGATCTCCCAATTCTTGTCCGGTGCGTTGAAGTTATCAGTCAACTCGTCGGCGATCTGTCTGTTCTGCGTTGCCGCCAAGAAGAGCTCGATCGCGTGAGGAGGTGGCGGCTGGAGCGTGGCATTTGTCCATTCGACCGATGCTTTGCCGGCTTCCCAGAGAAGCTGCTCGGTGTCACTACAGAATTCTTCATTTATTAATGAAGCTTCAACAAGTGCTTCCCCCAGAATCCACGCGCACCTCGACGCATTATTTGCCCCCTGGGCGACAATAGGATCGTGGAGCATATGGACGTCACCTAGCGCCATTGCGAACTTTCCATCCCCCATTGACACGTAACCTCGCCGAACTGTGGGAGTAACCGCACCCTGCAGAACGTCGATCGGACGTGTGACAGCAAACTTTTGTGGATTGACTTTCTCAAAAATAGGCGGAGCGTATTCGCGCAGTAACTCTAATACAGTTGATTCAAACTGCTTTGCATTATCTTCATAGCGCATGTGTGAAATAGGATCGAACGCCTGCCCGGGAATCGCTTCGATTAAGATGCTGCAGAGATTTCCTTCAAATGAGGTGAACGGAGCTTGAAAGATTTCGCCGATTCCGGGCGATATGGTGTAATTGACGGTAAGCCCATCGGGAAAGTCAACCCCGTGATAGAAGGCGCCGGTAAGCAGCCGCTGCGGAGAGTCATAGGGAGATCGTTGAGTATCCCGCGGAAACATTTCAGTCAAACTGCCACGGCCCGATGCAACCACAATCAGATCGTGCTGCTCGGATATGCCTGCAACATCATTAGCCGACAGCGTACCGATGACAACCTTCCCACCTCGCTTTTCAAAATCCTGCAGCAGCGTTGATTGATAGATTCGCATGTCTACGCCGCTGGCTGGCTGTTGCGTTGAACCTTCCCACACGATTGGCGGCTGGGTGCCAATGTACATATGAACTCCAAACACACCGTAGTCAGAGTAGTCCCAGTGTTCGACACCAAGAGCCCTCTCTCGTTCACGGGTGTTATGGAATCGCACAACAAGATTGAACAATCGTCCGTCGCGGATTTGATCAGCCGATTTGTCGGTGTAAATCGTGGCATCCTGGCCATTCTTTTGAAGGAAGAGAGCAAGATGCAGTCCGCCAATCCCTGATCCGATTATGCCGATATTTTTCACGATGACCCCCTTTGAGAAAAGTTACAATTGGATGAAATCAACTTTGGAATTGAAGGTGTATCCACTCGGAAATCAGTCCGAATGGCACGATTGCAACGTTCAACTGTCCGCTATGGGAGAAACATATGGCAGCAGCACCGCCGCCAAATGTCAACATTGTATTGCTGCGGGTATCAACACATTCCGCGGTTCGAGAATGGCTGACCTGGCATGAATATGCCGCGTGCCGTGCCATCTTTTTGTTTAAAAGCCAAAGTGGGGTTTTTGAGGTAAGTGCAAAGCCGCCGGGTTAACTTAGAGCCAAGGACAGGTAATGATCAACCGAGAGCCACTTACTATAAGTGACGGTCCCATACTTCGTGTTGATCCTCTACAATTGAGCAGTGAACCTTCACCGATACCGACTAGTTCGTCCCTTCGTTCGGACTTTTTGCGCCATCTCGCCGCGTCTCAGATGGCGTATGCTGCTGGACCATAACAGCTTTCATCCGCTCTACAAGTTCCGGATGATCGTCTGAGATATTGTTGTTTTCACCAATGTCTGTATCGAGATTGTATAGTTCGAAGTTTACTATCGGCCGTTTTCTCTTGCCCGTCGTAAACTGAAGGCCTTTCCAGGGACCGATCCTCACTGCCTGTATAAAGCCCTTATCATTCTTCTCCTTAAATTCCCAGTAGAGATGCTCATGCATCTGCTGGGCTCCTTGAAGCAGCAAGGGTACGAGGGATTTTCCGTCGATGCCTTGCGGAATCGCTGCACCGGCAAGTTCGGCGACTGTCGGGAAAAAGTCCCAAATAGCCACTGGCTCATTAGAGATGCCCGACTCGATCCTTCCCGGCCAACGTACAATCAAGGGTACGCGTATGCCGCCTTCGTAAAGCGTCCGTTTCAGTCCGTTGAATGGCCCTTCGCTGTTAAATTGGTTTTTTCCTTCGGGTCCGTTGTCGCTGGAAAAGAACACGATTGTGTCGTCGTCTAAGCCGGTTTCTTTGAGCGTCGCGAGGATCCTCCCGACATCTGAGTCTAGATAGGACGTGATCGTTGCGGCAAACCCCTTGTCCTCTTCCGACCACGGCTCATCCGAATAGGGGAAGGTGCTGGGTGGCACATACGGACTATGGGGAGCAATATACGCCAGATAAAGGAAGAAGGGCTTTCCCTTTTCCCTGCGAATGAAGTCCATTGCCTCCTGCGTGTACAAGTCCTGTGAATAGATTCTTGACGATAACTTCATAGTCTTATTATTTCGTACTACGCGCTCCGGCCAATAACTGTCCTCGTCTGTGATCGCGGTTAACGAGTAGTTGAAGCCCTTCAGTGACGGACTTCCCGTTGTGCCCTTTTCTCCCAGATGCCATTTGCCTATCGCACCGGTTTGGTAGCCGGCATCTCTTAAAACTTCCGCTACCGTGCGGTCTTGTGTCCGAAGTGGTTTCTCCGGCGAACTGTTATTGCGAATGTAGCAATGCCCGGGATGAAGTCCTGTCATAAGGCATGCTCGTGACGGGGCACACACAGCGGTGGCGTAGCCGCTGGTAAACCGCAGTCCTTCGAAGGCCATACGATCGAGGTTGGGAGTGCTAATTACTTTTTGACCATAACATCCAAGGTCGCCGTATCCTAAATCATCCGCCAATATGAAGACGATGTTCGGACGACGTTTTCCTTGATCTTGCGGCCGGACGCTCAATGATGAGGCATGAGTGTGCGTCAGGATCAAGGCTACAAAAACCATTGCGGCCAACAATCCGGGGGCGATCGATCTCATTTGTGAGGCTTTCATTTTTTCCTGTTCTCATAATCCAGGCTTTCTTTTTTATGTCGGGCACACTGACTAATGGAGGCACTGTTTCTTAACCAGGAGCTTCAGGTGCGGTAATCCCGTGAATAGGAGGTGACACTCCCAAACATTGCTTCGCGGTGGGAGAAGCTCCGAAACTCCTAAACTACCTTTCTCGACTAGGAGAGCGAGTACCAAACTGTCTACAGCAATTTCTTACAACCTAGGGCGAAATCGATAAACGGTATATACTCCGAAGATCGTCGCGAGTCAATCAAAGTTGGTGCTGTCATATTCAGAGCCCACTGGGCTCCACTCCCTCGTTCAATCTCGAAAAAACTTCAATTTGGAAGCGGGATCGAAGACAAAGTTTTGTGAATTCAGAGGTCAGGTAAACAGGTGACAGTGGATGGAAAGCAACTCACGGCTGGTTCAATTGGAAAAGTCTTCTAACATCGGCGATAAAACAAGTCGCCATAATTGCAAGACCAATTGCTGAAAAGACCTTACCTAGATTCCGCGGCCATGTGCCCTCGAGATTTAATTCTATCGTGTGTTGTCCCGGTCCAACGCGAACCAGGATACTTCCTTGGTCACTTGGCTTGGTCTCCACTTCATTGCCGTCGACGCGAGCAGTCCAACCTGGGAAATAAAGCGTTCGAAACTTGAGCTCTGATTCCGCAGCTGACTCGATAACGTAGCGCTGGTTTATTCCTTCATCGTCAATTACCTGAATACGAGCTTCATCAGGCCGTGCAGTTACCGGTGGTAGCGTTTGGTCCTCACGAAGTCCACCGTCCCACCAAACGGTCCGATATTCGGGAACCTCGCGCCGCAGCATACTTGACTCGATGTCCGCGCTTTGCGCATAAGGCGCCCGCACAATCACCAATCCGCTCAACCAAAGGTTGAACACTACTGCTGCGGCAACCATGCCTGCTGATATGAACCGCGATCTGGCGCCAAACGCAATTGTTCCGGCCACGGCGGTAAGTAGACAGGAGCCCAGAGTTGCAAACACAAGGAATCTCGAGGGAAATTGCATATAGGGTAGCTGCGGAATATTTTTCCACACAGTCGCTGAAAGCTTTGTCGTCATTAAAAGACCCAAACCCGTGATCAGGCTCAGGGGGCCAATAAGCGAGCTTTTCAAAGTTCCTTGTTTTCGCAAACTGCTCAATAGCGTCACCCCGATCACAAATATCAAAACCACCGATCCGAGCGCCGCTTGCTCGGTTTTAAGAAGGTAGAGTTGACTATCTGTCTTCAGCAGTTCGCTATTCGATAAGTCTGATAGATTAGGCATGAAAAACCGTGCCTTTAACGCCTGCCGTAGATGTTCAAACAGAAAAAGTTCCTTATAGGAGAATCTCAAAAGCACCGCCACATTGACGTAACCTCTCTCGAACAGCACCGGAAGTAAGAAGACTGCGCTTATCAAAAGGCCCAGAATCACGCCGGCCGCAATTTTGATTAGACTGCGAACATCTCTCGTTAAGACCAAAACGTAAAGCGGCAGAATCAGAAAGAAAGCAAGTGAGATTGGAATGTGTGTTAGTAAGAGCAGGGCTAAGCTGAGCCCCAGATAAGCAACCGCAGCCCGGCCACCTCCACGAGCGACGCGCCGCGTAGCATCCAACACAAGCGGTAACCACGCGAAGGACCAGAACTCCGCCAGCGCTGAACCCTGATAAAGATCGAACAGATGATACGGAGCAAGAATGTAGAGCAGTGCTGCAAACAAACTCGGCCAGATGGAAAGCATGGAGCGGCTGAAGGCGTACATTGTCAACCCGGACAAAGCAAGGCCAACAGCTGATGCCAGTGACAGCGCGTGGAGCGTGTCTCCGATCAGGAGCTTAAAGGTGGCCGCAAGAAAGATGGTCGTCGGTGGGTAATAAATCATCACCGGACTCCCCTGACCGTTGTTGGCACTACTAAACCAGCGGGGATAAAACACACCAGGTTCGCGCCAGGCTTCGCTGAATTGGTTGACCCACCGAAAGTGGAACGCTGCATCTGGACCCGCGGGAAACCCTTTTACAAACATCGGAACGCAAACAAGAACCGTTACAGCGAGGATGATCAGAGAGGCGTGTAGGTCTTGATGGCGGAGGATGGTCCGAAACCGACGGCGGGTCGAGTCCTTCGACACGCCACCGGGAGGTGAGCTTGCATCATCTATGCCGCGGTCACCGATTCTGATGGTCATCGCTTCGGTCTGTCACTGACGTCTTTTTTGTTGATAAAGTGCTGCGCCATATAATTATCACAAGAATTATCAGGCCGGCGGCGGAAACGAATTTTCCGGCCGTTCGGGGCCATGTATCCTCAAAAGTTACCGTTATAATGTGTTCACCGGGTTCAATCGCAAACTGAATGTTGCCTTCCTTGCTCGGAGTGATCTCGACAGGCCGGTTGTCAACCCGTACAACCCAACCTGGGAAGTAGTAGCTGCGCAAAACGAGAGACGATGGGATATCAACAGATGCAACGTAGCTCTGCCAGCTTCCGGATGCGTCCTTCTCCACAATGCTGGCTTCGCCGCTACTCACTCTTACGGGTGGCTTCACGGTTTCATCAAGGCGCTTCTGCCGGTCGAGCCACACTGTTCGGTACTCGGCGACTTCTGCGTCGGTTAGCCCTTCTTCAAGGAGGGTTCTGTCATATGAAGCTTGGGTTACACCCAGAGCGCTAACCCAAACATTGACCACCGAGGCCAACACTAGAACTGTAGCGAAAAATAGAATTAACTTGTCCTGACGTGAAATTAGAGAAAGTGCAACTGCGGCAAGCATAACGGCAGCCGGCGTTGTAATCGTGAGCCATCTGAACGGAAACTGAATGAACGCCATCTGTGACCACGCGTGCCAAATTGGCGTCGACAAACGCGTCGTCAGGAGCAGGCTCACGAATGCTACAGCCCCCAAAGATGCGACAAGCCCTTTGCTCACTACCGGGGTGAGCAGGCTCCGCTTACGCAGTATCAATATTCCGGCTGCGAGCAAAAGGATCGGCAAACCTATTGCTACCAGATCGAGCGTCGCTCCGAAATAGGTCGAGTGTTCAGTGGGCGTCAGAAATCGCCGAAGCTTCATCGCACCGCCTAACTCCTCGAAAAGGAAGAAATGATCAAAAGGAATCCTTAGCGAGCGGTCGAGTCGAATGTAACTGCGTTCAAACAGCAGAGGCACTACAAAAATACCGCTGATCAGCAGACCGGTCGACAAACCGGCGATCAGGTCAATGCCGCGACGCACTTGACGGCTCTGTAATAAGAAGTAGATCGGGAGGAGCACGGTCACTTCAAATGATATGAGCACATGGGTCAACAATAGCAAACTGTAAGCAACGGCAAGGTAGGCAACCGCGAGCCGATGGCGACCCGACGCAACTCGATTTGTCGCGTCGAACACCAGCGGAATCCAGGCGAATGACCAATATTCCGACAACGCGGATCTGTAATAGAGATCGAAAATGTGGTACGGCATCGCCATGTACAGGAGGGCGGCGAACAGAGAAATCCGGGACGATAGGACACTCTTGCTAAAAAAATACATCGTCAAACCAGACAAAGCCATCGCAAACCAACACGACAGCGACAGGGCTCTCATTGGATCGCGGACCAACAGATAGAAGGCAGCTGATACATAAAAAGGCAAAGGAGGGTAGTACAACATCACCGGACTGCCTTGACCAAAATTGGATCTGGAAAGCCAACGCGGATAAACTGACCCTTCACGCATTGCTTCGATGAAATCGGCGGTGCGCCGGTAATGCATGGCTGCATCATCCCCGTTTGGAATCCCGCGGACGAGTATGGGCAACGTCAGCAGCGTAGCGGTTGCCAGAATGATCAGGTATGCGCTCAGGTCAAATCTAGTGATCTTAAGACTCGCTAGATAACTAACGTTCGAATTGGACTCGCGGGATATGATCATTCTCCTTTGCAAGTGATTGTGTTACTTCCAAGATGAGGCGGGTCAGATTTCGGTCTTCGATAAAAGTGTGCAAGTAAGAGAATTAGCACAGAAATAAGCACGCTCGTTCCGGATACGAGTTTGCCCATCGCGCGCGGTCGAGTGTCCGAAAAGCGCAGGGTGAGCCGGTGCTCGCCAGGTTCCACAGTCAACAATAGATGCCCGTCTTCGCTTGGCGATATTCCCGTCGGCTGGTCGTCGATGCGCGCCTGCCATCCAGGAAAATACAACTGGCGCATTCGCAATTGAGACCGTGTACGAGCATTGACTTCGTAGCTTTGGTAAATCCCATGATCATCTAATGGTTTGACTGCGGCATCGCCCGTATTGACCGCGATTGAGGGCAATTCGTCGGACAGATGTAGCTCATTATCCCACCAAACAGGTCGGTATTCCGGAACCTCGAGCGCTGAGATACCTTCATCAAGCGGCTTCCGATCGTGAGAAGCACGCGCGATTGCAATGACTGCTATTCCAAGATTGAACATTGTTACTAATATCACAAGGATTCGGTAAAATGAGCGCTGTCTGAATCGCGAGCGCAGGCGTGATAGGGCAACTCCAGCCAGCAAACTTGTTCCAAACGTTGCCACAACCAGCCATCGAAAAGGAAACTGCATATACGGAAGACTTGGAACCGCTCGCCAAATCGGAGATGACAGTCGAGTTGTCATGAATATGCTCAAAGCGCTGATTGTAAACACTGCAACAATCAGCCGTTGGTGAGGCGACGGAAGTCTCCCACTTCGCAGAGTCATCCAGATCACCACCGCGCTTATTACGAATAGCACGAGCACACAAACAGCAATGACATCCACCCATTCGGCAAAATAGATCCGAGCATAGTCACGAACAAAGAGGGGCACCTTAAAGGCACTGGCGAGTGCTTCAAATTGGAAGTTATTGGTGTACTTGAGACGAAGTGCTCGATGGACCCGGGCGTAATCTCTTTCAAATACTATTGGCGCGATGAACACGGCGGCAATGCCAAGACCAAGCAACAAACCTGCCCCGGTTTTAACCAGGATTCTTGAGGAGCGGCTAATCAGTAATATGAATATTGGAATAACCAGCGTGAGTGCGAACGCGATAATGACGTGGCTGAAAATGAGTAGTGCAAAACTGATGCCCAGGTACACTACTGTGGGCCAGCCAGTTCCTTTCGCGATCTGATAGATAGAGTGGAGGACCAGCGGCAGCCAGGCGAACGACCAGTACTCAGATAACGCGGTTCTCTGGTAGAGATCGAAAACATGATAGGGAGCCATCATGTAAAGCAGGGAGGCAAGCAAACTCATCCACGGCGAGAGAAGCGACCTCGCGAAGAGGTACATTGTCATCCCGGATACAATCATTGCTATTAAGCAACTCAACTCGAGCGCTAGCAGAGTATTCGGAACCGCGATATTGATAGCTTCGGATACAAAAAGAGGCAGCGGCGGGCAGTAGAGCATTACAGGGCTACCCTGTCCGTTGTTTGCGCTGGATAACCAACGCGGGTACAGCACACCGTGCTCGCGAAACGCTTCATGGAACTCGGTTGCCCACCTATAGTGGACATAGCCGTCATCGCCGTTAGGGAAGCCGCGAATCAAGATCGGTAAGGTGATGCTTGCGGCGGCCGCAATGATAACGATCGTTGCTCTGAGATCGTCGCGTGCGAATGCGCGTGGCGTCGGAAGTTGAGAACCGCTGGATGTTGTTTGTTGCGAGCCGATCAGGTTGTCAACTGGTTGGCCCGCTTTCATAGGTGGTTGATTCTTATTCGTGTATGACCTTGTGTCAACACGAGTGCTGGGAAGGGAACTCGCTTCGCGTCATAGCGCGATCTCGGCCGACAACTATAGATCGCGTGGCGTGTCACCTCCATCAGGAGGTCAATGTTTATAGTCTGAGGACGGAAACCAGCTTGGACAATGCGCGCCGGCGATGTCGGCACCCCGGAACGAGACGCGCTCTATCCGAACGCTCGCTCCACACCGACATCTATCGCATTGGGTCGGACGGCGACATCGTTTGCCTCGAAGCCAACCGCCGCGGCAAGCTCCGCTCTTTAAAAGCCTCCGCAATAAGTTCGGCAAACCGGGCACATGGACTTGCGCAGGGTCTCCGTTTTTATATGCTTTCTTGGGACCATTCGTGCTGCGCGTTGAGCGACAGTCAATTCCGGGGGAATCACAATGAGCAATCCAGCAGAAGGGTATGAAAACTACATGGTGCCTGCGCTCTTTGGTCCATGGGCCACGAAACTTGTGGACGCCGCGGATCCAAGATCCGGCGAGCGCGTTCTGGATGTAGGCTGCGGAACTGGGATCGTCGCTCGACAGGTCGCTTCACGGCTTGGATCGAGCAGCGCAGTCGCGGCAGTTGATTTAAGTCCGAACATGTTGGCGGTTGCCAGGGCAGCGGCCGCACGGGAAGGCGTTGTCGTCGATTGGCGCGAAGCGAGTGCCGAAGAGCTTCCGTTTACCGCCGGCAGTTTTGATCTTGTCCTGTCCCAGTTTGCACTTATGTTTTTTGCCCACAGACCTGCTGCACTTGCGGAAATACGGCGAGTGGTCAGTGGAAATGGCCGTGTTTTGTTGAGCGTCTGGCAAGGACTTCAACGCCACCCTTTCTACGAGACGTTGCACGAAGTCATTCAACGACGACTGGGGATGTCGGCTCTGCAGGACATCTTTTCGCTCGGCAATGCTGACGAATTGCGAAGATTGGCGCGGGGAGCTGGGTTTACGCGAGTGGACGTCGAACCGGCGTCCCTGACGGCTCGCTTTCCTAACCCCGACGGATTTCTCGCCGGAGAAATCGAAGTAGATACCGCTGCGATTCCCTCAATGCAACATCTCGATGCTCAGGCAAGGCAAGAGATTGTTTCAGCCATTGGCGAAGACATGAAATCATCTCTCGCCGAAATCACCCATGACAATCACGTGGTGATTGAGTTTTACGCGAATATTGTTCGGGCGTGGCCTTAGGATACCTGTCCCGTGCTCCTGGCCGGTCTGCCGCCCAGCAATGTTTTCAAGCAGCTCGTACAGCGTCTATCGTAATGTTTGACATCACGTTTTGCGTGCGCCTGCTGATGCAAAGTATTCGTCGCTGTTCATTTTCACGTTGAGAGGGGAGATATGAAGAAGATTGTTCTTTCCACCGTTGCCGTTGTGATAGCTCTCGCGGTGCTTAAATCGGCGTCGGCCTGGGCTGACAACACCAGCAAAGGGGTAATCGGTTTGACTCCCAAACAAGTGCGGTGGTTCACGCCACCTTACTATAATGACGGTCGGCAGCGCGCACAGCTGCTCGGTGACTCGACTCAGGGCGGAGCCTGGGTAGATCGAGTTAAGATACCAGCTAGAGGACGCGTCTTCGCACATACGCATTCGATGGACGAACAAGTCACAGTGATCGAAGGAACCTGGTATCTGGGTGAGGGGAACAGGTTCGACAGCGCTAAGTTAAAGGGCTACCCGGCCGGCAGCTTTATTGTCATTCCGGCCGGAGTGCCTCATTTCGTCGCAGCCAAAGAAAGTACTGTGATAGTTCAGGTAAACGGCACCGGCAAGTTTGGCACTGAATATCTGGAGAAGTAACTTCGCACGAAGCTCTATAATATGGATCTTAGCTCGAGATCCTGTTATGTGCCGGCACGATTGCCGCTGTCGTGACATCGACTGCGTTTGTAAACCCGGCAAGCTCAACAAAGGAAGGACGACTACCCATGAATCGCTATGACTTCATACTTGACTCATTTGAAACCGAAAGAATAAAGACGCTGTCTGTTTGGTCGCAATTCAGAGACAGCGATATGAACTTCCGACCGGAGCTACGTGCCCGAACTCCACATGAACATATGGTGCATCAATGCGTGAGCGAAGATACCTGGATGAAAACGATGCTTGACTTGGATATTGGAGTCACTCCGTTACCAGAACCGGAGAACCGTCTCAACTTTTTGACGACATATGCTGACGCTTCAGAAAAAAGACTATTACGTTTGCGTACGAAACCTGAGAGTTGGTTCGAGGAAACAACCAGATTCTTTGGGGTAGAGAGGTCGCGTGCTTGGGTACTGGTTAGAAGAATAGCTCATACAGCACATCATCGCGGACAATTGACAGCTTATCTGCGGTTTCTGGGAAGAGAACTGTTTTCTACGTACGGACCAACAGCTGATACCGGCGGGCTTTTTCAAAACCAGGCACCGGTAATATATCGGTACCCAGATGTAACAACGCTATTAGAATCAGAGCACGCTGGCGGAATAAGTCCAACTTTACCGGGTTACGGTGATAAGAGCCCAACTGAAAGACCTGATCATTGAACCGTCTCACGTCTACAACGCAGGAAGAAGCACCCGATCAACACGCTTGCGCCGTCCATCAGCCAGGGCTCTGCATCGCGCCACGGAGTTGGCGACGACTGCAGAGCGAAGATGGCGGCGACGAGCCCTTGTGCTCCGACTGCTAAGGTAGAGCGTGCAAGCAACATCAGTTATCGACCCGCCCCAGTTCAGCGTTCCTGCCTTTCGCCGCTCCAGGAGAGACTCGTACGAATTCGGGTCCATCTAGAAAAGCATTGCTCGCTCCTGCGGTAGGTGCAATCTGAACTCGGTACCAAGCGCCAGGATACCTACAGATCGTCAACCGCGCTAATTGAGGCGCCGGTAGTTTTTGAGTTGCGAATGTCCTGGCCTCGGGCCGTTACCTCCTTCCAAATCTGCGATGAAAAGAAAGCCGTTATGAGTCGGTAGCTTCCCTAAAAACAAGACCCGAATCCGATCACGGCCTCGCGTAAGATGAGTAGGCCTATCGTCCATCAGGTTTACTACCTTGAGGTCCCGAAACAAAGATCAAGAACCTCTTGCCCGCCTGGTAGACAGTTCCACCTGTAATGGTATCAATGACCTCAATTGTGGGCATTACCGACGTACGATCCAGATCGCCCGATTGCGTCGTAACAAGTACTCTGACTCGGAGTTGTAGACGACCGCCCGGTTCTGTCGACGCGGGCAGCGTGTCACGAGGCTGATCCCAGAATCGAGTCTGCCCTGTCCGTAATCTTAATTCCCCTGATTGCGCAATCACTTCGCCTTCCGTGTCCAGAAGTTGAACGACTGCACTGACCGTATCATCGGGCGAGCGCGGGTTCGCAAGCCTTCGTAGAGTTATCGTTATTCGCCCGGTTTGGCCCCGTATAACCCCGAACGAGTAGCTCAAAAGGTCGAGATGCTGGCCATTGCTCTGTGCGTTTGTCTGACCGGCAGATAGCCCTATCAACAAGAGGACTAAGCAGTTAAGAATAATTTGGCCCTTGGCGATTGTTTGTTTCATGTTTGTTTACCTCTTTGTTTACCTCTCAATATTGTTCTACGATCAGGAGGGTTATCCTCCACTAGATAACGCGACAAATCGAGGTGGAAACTACAACAGCCTGGATCGATTCTAATAAGCAGCAGGTCGTGCAACACCAGTGCTTCGATTTCTGATTTGTAATTAATCCTCTTGAGGGTTAATATCGGCGCCAGAACCGTTCTGCCAAAAGGTCCTTGCTCAGTTGGTTCAACCCGCAATGCCAGGAGCCCGTCCAGATAAGTAATGAGGAGTGCGAATGAACGATCTGAAGATTAGACTACAAATCGCCTTCGTCTTTCTGGCAACTTTGAGCCCGAACACGATCGCGGTTAGCCAGAACCAAACGAAGCCCGGCGACCAGAATGATACTATTCGGCTCAGAACCGAGTTAATCCAGGTACAGGTCGTAGTAACTGATAAGCGGGGCCGGGTTATCGAAGATCTTAAAAAAGATGACTTTGAGCTTCTGGAGCAGGGTCGCCATCAGGAGGTTAGCTTCTTTTCGCTGGAACGTATCGGGCTTCAGCCCACGATGCCCCCCAAGGAACCCGTAACGACGCAATCCCCCACGCGGGTGGCTGAGGGCGCCGCTCCGTCACGTTCGATACTCCTGTTTTTCGATACTCCTCACCTGTCCGGCGCCAGTTTGATTAGATCAAAGCTCTCAATGAAACAATTCATTGACGAGCGCGTGACCGATCGCGACACGGTTTTGGTGGCCGCCAGCAATGGCGTATTTGGCCTCTTCCAGAATCCGGTGCGTAATCGCGTCGCGGTGCACCGGCTGATCGAGCGAATCAATGATTTTGATACCTCTCAGCAGAGCAATTTCACACCCTATATCGCTGCAATGGTTAAGCAAGGGGACAGAGCCGCATTTGAACTGGCTGTCCAGATATTGGTTGAGGAGCTCAGAATCGATCCGGTATTTGCGGCATCAATGGTCAGAGGACGAGCAAGCGAGGTCCTGGAAATTGCATCCTACAAACGACAATCCACGCTCAGTGTGCTCTCCGCGATAGCCGAACGTCTTACGGAGATGTCAGGGCAACGCTTGCTGATTCTGCTGTCTGATGGATTTACGATGCGGGATTTCAACGGCGCTCCCGACGCAGGGCAAGTCCAATCGACGATCAGTAAAGCGGTCCGTGCGGGCGTCGTAATCTATTCGATCGACGTCAGGGGCCTCGAAGTCCCCGCCGAATTCGATGCTTCGCGCCGCAGTGTTCTCGGAGGATCTGCGATGATCGCTCGTCTGTCGAGCTATATGTCAGCTTCTAACAAAGATCGTCAGGATGGCATCAATGCGCTCGCGCAGGACACTGGCGGCAAAGCTTTTTTTAACACAAACGACTTGAAGGGAGCAGTTCAGAAAGCCGTCGAACTCAATGGGATATACTACTCGCTCGCTTACTATCCGCCTGATGACAAAGGAACTAAAGAATTCCGCCGGATCACAGTGAGGGTCAAGGCTCATCCTGAATATGATGTGCGAGCGCAAAAAGGCTATTTCGCATCAGATTTGAAAAAGAGGAAAGACAAAGCGCTTGCACAGGCGCCAGAACAGCGGTTGCTCGTCGAAATCGCGAAGCCTTTGCCTGCGAGCGAAATCGGAGTCAGTGCTTCCGCCGATTACCTGGAGGTTGGAAGTGACGGCGAACAAGTGTCTCTGCAGGCCGTTATCGATGGGACTGATCTCAACTATCGGGAACAGAATGGCCGACTCGTTTTGGAACTCCAGATGGCGGCAGTGGTCTATGATCGCATGGGAAAACCCATCAAGACGCTCACCGAAACTATTCGAGGTACACTGTCTCCGCAAGAAGCCGATGAAGCCAAACGAACGGGGTTTCACTATACGAAGCGAATAGCGCTAAAGCCGGGTCTTTATAACATTCGAGTCGGATTGAGAGAGGTCAGTACGGATCGGATTGGAGCGGCAACCACCTGGCTCGAAGTGCCTAATCTAGACTCGCGCAAACTGACTCTGAGCGCCATTCTGTTGACAAAGGATACGGCTGAAACAACGAAATCCAGTACCGGCGCGCCAGCGCCCTCCGCTCTCGCGGCGCCATCCTACCGAACCGGCAGCCCAATCCTTTATTACCTGCTGATATACAACTCTCGGGGAGAGTCTGATTTGAGTATGCAATGGGAAATCGCAGAAGCTGGCAAAGTGCTCCACAAAACCGATTGGCAGCCGGTCACCACGCGAGTGATTGGACGAGACAAGAAAGGGCTCGAGATCGGCGGCCAGCTAGCGCTAACCTTGCAGCCGGGCGTTTACGAATTGCGAATCACTGTTAGCGATTCAAAATCCAGGCAAAAAGCAACACGCACCGTGGCCTTTGCTATCGAGGGCTAACAGGTCCGCGAAGTTTTGGTGGAGCAAGTCGGCCCTAGGTCCAAAATTCTGCCAAAGCCCTGCACCAATGACATTTGTCACCTCACCGAGATTCAATCGCTCCCAGGCGATTGGGTTCAAAGTCCTTCAGCAAAAGGAGTGAGACGGACGCGCCGCCGTCCCGTCTCCGCAACTGATTAGCTGAAGACTTAATAAAACAAATTGACATAAAAAAGGCGGTTGTAAGTTTTCTCCCCGTTTTGCGACCAATATCGAATGAGGATGGCTAAGAAGCGATTCGAGGATGTGGAGCAAGGGTTTTTGGACCTCTTGAGCAGTCATCAGAAGCTTATCAACAAAGTGCTCCGTATTTATGCGTTCAATCCGGAAGATCGCCGAGAGCTCTTTCAGGAAATCGTCTATCAACTTTGGAGGAGCTATGGATCGTTTAAGGCGGAATCAAAAGTCAGCACGTGGTTGTACCGCATCGCGCTCAATACAGCTATCACATCGCTCAGGGATCGAAAAAAGAGACCGGAACAAACGGACTTGAGTGCTGAAATCATCATCAGCCTCCGATCTCACGAAAGCGCGGACAAGAGTGAACAATTACAACAGCTGTACAGCGCGATCAAGAGTTTAGGCGAAGTAGATCGCGCTCTTGTGATGCTTTATCTTGAAGACCTCAGCTACAAAGAAATAGCCAATGTAATGGGGCTAACCGAAGATAACGTTGGGGTGAAACTAAGTCGTATCAAAACGAAACTTCGAGTCTCCATCGAGCAGGCCCAATGACATCACTAAGCGAGTTCAAACGTATCTGGGAAGAGGCGCCCGACGAACTGTCGATTGGCGAAGAGGAGGTCATTGTGGCGCTGCGGAATAGAAGTACGAGTTTGAAGAAGGAAGTCTTGAAAAGACTCACCTCCGAGATCATGACTTATTTTCTGATAGGGCTGTCGCCTCTTTGCATTTCTTTCGCCGGAGGCTTTGGACGGGGTCGAGCGTTTTTTCTGGGGATGCTTGCTCTGCTGGTCCCGATTCCCTCAATCGTGGCGCTGGCATATAAGGAATACAGGTTGAGGACCTTGCCGATGTCTCACAGCTTGCGAGAGTCAATCTCTACGTTGATAAAAGCGATCGACTCGACCGCGAGTCTTTATTTTCTTGCATATGTTGCCTCGATCATCGTTTCGCTTGCGCTCATTGAGATTCTCCTCATTTCAAGAAACGGATGGGGCGTTCTTACGATGATCTCAATTCTTGCCGCGCTCGTGTTTGCCGCTTGGGCTTGTCTGAGCGGTCGACGATATGCAGCCGGAATGTTTCGGCGATATCGATCCGAGCTTCTCAACGTACTTAATGAGCTCGAAAGCCAATAAGAGGTGTCCATCATGTCCGGAATCACTGTCAGGTACTGCCCGATTTGACCCATCAAGCGCGAAACAGCGGCCCGTGTGGCCGCAACGCTGAAATCTGAATATCGAATCGCGGTAAATCTGGTGAGCGGTGGATTTGGAGAGTTGAGCGTGTTTGTCGACGAGCGCCGGATATTCGATGGTAATCGTCTCTGGTATCCAAGGACTTCGACGGTATTGGCGCAGGTTCGTCGTGCACTTGGCGAGGGAACTAAGTAAGAAAACCAGCAAAAGCCTCCGCACATTTCGAGACTTTTTCTCCTGGTCCGTTTATTTGATATATGTATATTCCCAACTGACCGAATCGATGCTCCGAGGTTTAATGTGAGCTTCAAGTTTGCACCGCCCTTTCATGCCGATCATGTCGGCAGTCTTTTGCGACCTGCGGAATTGACCCGCGCGCACCGATCCTTGAGCGAAGGAAAGCTGTCACCAGAGACGCATGAGAAAGTCATCAGACGCGCGATCGAGGAAGTGGTAAAGCTCCAGGAGCAGGCGGGGCTCGAGTCGATTACCGACGGTGAGTTTCGGCGAGCATCGTATTGGAGTCATTTTGTCGATGCGATTGAAGGGATGACGGTTCGCGAAGCCCTGTTTGTTTTTAGAGATGAGTCCGGGAAGCTGAAATTCACAGCACCCGATACCATAGCAAGTCTGCGTCGGAAGCGCCCGATATCCGTTGGAGAATTTAGTTTCTTAAAACCACCAATCGAACGCCGAAAATTACGATGCCGTCGCCCGCAACGATGCATTTCTGGCTTGGACGCGCGGGCGTTGATCGAATCGCGTATCCGGATGAAGACAAGTTCTTCGATGACCTGGCTGGGATTTATCGTGATGAAATCGGAGATCTGTTTGCCGCAGGGGCGCGATACATCCAGATGGACGATGTGCCTCTGGCGATGCTTTGTGATCCAAATGTGCGAGAATCGGTCAGCCAGCGCGGTGAAGAACCAGAGCGGCTGGTTCACAAGTATATCCAGGTTACTAATGCCGCTCTGGAAAAGATGCCTTTGGAGCTAACCTTGGCGATGCATCTCTGTCGCGGTAATTACAAAGGGAAATGGCTGTCCGAAGGAGGTTACGCGTACATCGCCGAGCGGCTTTTTAACGAAGTCAATGTCGATGCTTATTTTCTGGAGTACGATACAGCGCGGGCGGGTGATTTCTTGCCTCTGTCCTGCGTGCCTGAAGATAAAGTTGTCGTACTCGGGTTGATTAGTACCAAAACGGCACAGCTCGAAGATGCAGATAATCTCGAGAGAAGAGTAAGTGAAGCAAGCCGCTACATGCCTCTTGAACGACTAGCGTTGAGCCCGCAGTGTGGATTCGCCAGCACAGTGGGGGGAAACCCGATCACAATTGAGGACGAGACGAAGAAGCTGGAGCTTCTCGTTCGTACGGCTGGGCGCATCTGGTCATAGAGGCGGGTTGCTCTTCGCAACTCTGCGTCACGTCGTCTCCGCGCTGAACGCCAGAAAATCCCATCACCGCCTAGGACGCCGAGGCGCACGGATACGCAAGGATATCGACTAGATCAATATCGCTGTGGGGCGTCAAGGATGCAGCGCACAGTGTCACGGGCAATCAGCAGCTCTTCATCAGTTGGTATAACGTATGCCTCGAGCCGCGAACCTTCCTTGCTGACCAACCCTTCCCGTCCATCTATGTGAGCCCGATTTCTTTCTTCATCCAGTTCGAGCCCAAACCATCCAAGACCATCCGATATGCGTGCCCGGACTTCCGAGGAGTTCTCGCCAATGCCACCTGTAAACACAATCGCATCCGCACCGCCCATCGCCGCAAGATAGGCGCCGATGTACTTGCGGGCCCGATAACAGAAGATCTCAATTGCCAGCAACGCACGCCGGTCGTTATGCTCGTGCGCTTCATCGAGCAGCTCGCGCATGTCGCTGGTCAAACCCGAGATCCCGATCAATCCGGCCTGCTTGTTTAGCAGAGTTTCGACTTCGCGTGAGGTCAATCCTTCTTTTACCGCGATGAAATCAACGATTGCTGGATCCAGGTCTCCCGACCGAGTTCCCATCACCAATCCTTCCAGTGGCGTGAGTCCCATGGAGGTGTCAACGCAATCGCCGCCGCGAATTGCGGCCACGGAACATCCGTTCCCAAGATGCAGGGTGATGATGTTGGTCTGTTCCCGCTTTATGTTCCGTAGTTGACGGTATCGATAAGCCACATAACGATGCGAGGTCCCATGAAACCCGTAACGACGGACTCGATGGCGTCTGTAGAACTGATACGGTAATGCATATAGATAGGCGTGTTCCGACAGGGTCTGGTGAAAGGCTGTATCAAACACCGCAACCTGCGGTAGTCCTGCACCAAACAGATCCCGCGCCGCGAGAATTCCTTTGATGTTTGCGGGATTATGAAGCGGAGCGAGCTCGATGCAGTCCTCAATACCGTGAAGAACCTCATCAGTGATTGAGACCGAGTGAGTGAAGCGCTCTCCCCCGTGAACAACGCGATGCCCGACTGCCTGGATGTCGGCGATACTTTTGACTTCACTGATGCCTGATTCTTCCGACGAAGCCCAACGTGCAACGAAGTCAACGGCTGCACGCATATCCCGCAGGGTCTCGGTTGACTTCTGCGGCGACCCGCCTTCAGTCCGCACAGTGATTATCGCTTCGCCGCCGACGCGTTCAATCGTGCCTCGCGCCAGGCGACGATCGGCATCCTTTGCGATCAGGTCGAGATCGGTGGCGATCAGTTGAAACTTGACCGTGGAGCTGCCGCAGTTAAGGACGAGGATGTTCATATCAATACGGCCACTTCCAATCACGAACCTCAGGCATGTCGTCTCCGTGTTCGCAGATATACTGCTTATGCTCGAGACGTTTGTCCCGCATTTGTTGTAATACGTGCGCACCAACCCGCTCGAGCTTTGGCACCCGGTTTATAACATCCATCACAAGATGGAAACGATCCAGATCGTTTAGAACCACCATGTCGAAAGGAGTGGTAGTCGTGCCCTCTTCTTTGTATCCACGCACATGTAGGTTCTTATGATTTGTCCGCCGGTAAGTCAACCGGTGGATCAGCCAGGGATAGCCGTGAAAGCCAAAAATTATCGGCCTATCGTGGGTAAAAAGAGAATCGAAGTCCTTGTCTGACAATCCGTGCGGATGTTCGGTTTCAGGCTGAAGAGTCATGAGATCGACGACGTTGACTACCCGAATCTTCAAATCGGAAAAATGGTGTCGCAGAATATCCACCGCCGCCAAAATCTCTAGCGTTGGCACGTCTCCCGCGCAACCCATTACAACATCAGGTTCTACATCTTCGTCGTTGCTTGCCCATTCCCAGATTCCGATCCCGGCGGTTGTATGCTTAACCGCGGCGTCCATATCAAGGTATTGAAGCGCGGGCTGTTTACCGGCGATGATGACGTTTACATAGTTTCGGCTGCGTAAACAGTGATCGGTTACCGAAAGTAGAGTGTTTGCATCAGGCGGAAGATAAACTCGGACCACCTCCGCCTTTTTGTTTACCACGTGATCAATAAATCCCGGGTCTTGGTGACTGAATCCGTTGTGATCCTGCCGCCATACGTGTGAAGTGAGCAAATAATTGAGCGAAGCTATCGGGCGTCGCCAGGGAATATGTCTCGTGGTCTTCAACCACTTTGCGTGTTGATTGAACATCGAGTCGACGATGTGAATGAACGCTTCATAGCAGGAAAAGAATCCATGTCGACCAGTAAGCAGATAGCCTTCGAGCCAGCCCTGACAAATGTGCTCGCTTAAGATCTCCATCACCCGGCCCTCGGGTGACAGATGATCGTCGGTGGGCAGGATGCTTCCCGTGAACAGGCGGTCCGTTGCTTCGAAAACGGCACCGAGTCGGTTTGAAGCAGTTTCATCCGGTCCAACGATGCGGAAATTCCGCGAACTCTGGTTGAGCTTAATAACATCCCGCAAGTATTGCCCCATTACTCGGGTAGCTTCTGCTTCGATTGTGCCGGGTTTGACTAACTCAACGGCGTAGGTACGGAAATCAGGAATCTTCAGTTCTTTTAGCAGCAAGCCCCCGTTTGCATGAGGATTTGCTCCCATGCGACGGAATCCTTTTGGAGCTAACTCCGCCAATTCGGGAATGAGCTTCCCGTTAGCGTCGAACAAGTCTTCCGGGTGATAACTGCGCATCCATTCTTCGAGCATCTTTAAATGATCGGGGTTTTTTGCCAGTTCCGCCAAAGGAACTTGATGAGAGCGGAATGAGTTCTCAGTTGGCAAACCATCCACAAACTTGGGCCCGGTCCAGCCTTTGGGAGAGCGCAGAATGATCATAGGGAACTGCGGCCGGCTGGAGAATCCGTTAGCTCGAAGATCCCGTTGAATTGATTGAATCTCTCCAATTACCTCGTCTAATGTCGCTGCCATTAGCTGGTGCATTGTCGCGGGATCGTCTCCCGCGACGAAGTACGGTTTGTGTCCGTACCCGATGAAAAGACTCGCGAGTTCCTCGTGGCTCAAACGCGCGAGGAGGGCCGGGTTTGCAATCTTATAGCCATTCAGGTGAAGGATCGGGAGCACCGCGCCATCCCGCGCCGGATTCAGGAACTTATTTGAATGCCAGCTGGCCGCCAGAGCACCGGTTTCCGACTCCCCGTCCCCGATGACGCAAGCAGCAAGGAGATCTGGGTTATCAAAGACCGCGCCGTATGCGTGAGCGAGCGAATAGCCGAGCTCACCTCCTTCGTTGATAGAGCCGGGAGTCTCGGGCGCGGCGTGGCTCGGAATCCCGCCGGGAAAAGAGAACTGCTTGAACAGTTTTTTCAGGCCCTCGACATCCTCCGAGACGTTCGGCCAAAACTCGCTGTAGGTTCCTTCGAGGTATGTGTTCGCTACCATGCCGGGTCCGCCGTGGCCGGGTCCGCAAATATAAATCACGTTCAGATCATTTTTCTTGATGACGCGGTTGAAATGAGCATAAATGAAATTCAGACCCGGAGTAGTTCCCCAGTGACCAAGTAGCCTCGGCTTGACGTGATCCAACGTCAGGGGCTCACGCAATAGGGGGTTGTCGTAAAGATAGATCTGCCCGACCGAAAGATAATTTGCGGCACGCCAATAGGCATCTATTTTGCGAAGCTCGTCCGAGGTCAGAGGTGTCTGGTTTTGTATTTCGCGAACTGACATTTTAGTGGCCCTTTCTGTGACGTTGATAGAGCGCCCGCAACCCACAGGAAGAGTCTAAAGCACCTGATTGCTCTTCATACAGGGATTGTAGTACGACCGGGCTCCGGCCACTATACTTCAGTTGGTGGTCGCCCTCCGTCAGGAGGGCAATATTTATAGGGCAATGTTTTATAGTCACGCGACGCCGTCGATGGTCCGCCCTCCGTCAGGAGGGCAATGTTTATAGATGCCACGGACGAAGGAGCGCGCCCTCCGTCAGGAGGGCAATGTTTATAGGGCAATGTTTTATAGTCACGCGACGCAGTCGATGGTCCGCCCTCCGTCAGGAGGGCAATGTTTATAGATGCCACGGACGAATGAGCGCGCCCTCCGTCAGGAGGGCAATGTTTATTGTGCGATGTTTTATAGTCACGCGACGCCGTCGATGGTCCGCCCTCCGTCAGGAGGGCAATGTTTATAGATGC